>Ga0256839_1000011_pt1 | contig 275864 bp, 255 predicted proteins | sample 354166metaG_FD_185968 | JGI IMG/M metagenome (GOLD analysis project Ga0256839, IMG submission 185968) | Hydrothermal vent microbial communities from Mid Atlantic Ridge, Atlantic Ocean - 354-166 | ecosystem: Environmental > Aquatic > Marine > Hydrothermal vents | place: Atlantic Ocean: Mid... | reverse complement strand
CATCTTGAGGCCGTAGAAGGCGAGGATGGTGTCGCAGGGATGGCGGAACTCGCCTTCGGGATTGCGGATGCGCACCGCTTCGAGCCGACCCTCCGCCCCTTCGAGGCCGACGATCTGACCGATGTGCATCCGGATCCGGCCGCTGTCCACGAGGTTGCGCATGCGCTCGACCGAATCCGGCTTGGCGCGGAAATCCTTGCGTCGGTGGACGATGGCGAGCTCGCCGGCGAGCGGTTCGAGCTCAAGCAGCCAGTCGAGGGCGGAGTCGCCGCCCCCCGCCACCAGGATGTTGCGGCCGCGGAAATCCTCCCGCCGCCGGACCAGGTAGAACAGCGACCGGTTCTCGAAGGCGGCCGCTTCGGGAAGCGGCATGCGCCGCGGCACGAAGCTGCCGGCCCCGGCCGCCACTACCACCGCCGGGGCCTCGAACACCATCCCCGTCGAGGTGGTCACCCGCCAGCCGCCCGCCTCGCCGCGGTCCAGCCTTTCCGCCTGCTGGCGCAGATGGATCCCGGGTTCGAAGGGCCGGATCTGTTCCATCAGACGGTCGATCAGCTCCTGGCCGGTGCAGACGGGCAGCGCGGGAATATCGTAGATGGGCTTCTCCGGATAGAGCTCGGCGCACTGGCCGCCGACCTTGTCCAGAATGTCGATCAGCCGGCAGCTCATTCCCAGGAGGCCCGCCTCGAAGACGGCGAACAGGCCGACCGGTCCGGCGCCGATGATCACGAGGTCGGTACGTACGGGTTCGCTGGACATCGGATTCCCCTCATCCCCTCGGGCGATCGGATGGCGTGAACGTCGGGGTCGGGGCGGGTTTCCGCTGTCCAATATGAAGGCAGCGAGTGGCGGGACAAGGGAGCCGCCGGCCCGCGGGTCGCATGGTCAGCCGTTCGCCAGCCGCAGATGAAAGCTCTTGGGACGGGTGAGATGCTCGTAGGCGAGCCTGGAGAGGGAAACGCCGCGTCCCGAATCCTTGACACCGGTCCAGGCCAGCGCCGGATCGAGATAGTCGCAGCGGTTCATGAACAGGGTGCCGGTCTCGATCCGCTCGCCGATCCGCTTCGCCGCCTCGAGGTCGCGGGTCCAGACCGAGGCGGTGAGGCCGAAATCGCTGTCGTTCATCAGGGTGATCGCCTCCTCGTCGGAGCGGACCTTCATGATGCCGACGATGGGCGCGAAGCTTTCCTCCTTCATCACCCGCATCCCGTGGGTGACATCGACCAGGCATTGCGGCGCCATGTAGGCCGAGCCGGGCCGGTCCCGCTCGAACCTGGCGGTGTCGATCAACGCCCGCGCTCCCGCCTGGACCGCGGCCTGCACCTGGCCGCGGGCGAAATCGGCCGCCGCCGGCCGGACCATCGGTCCGAGGGTGGTCCCGGGGCGGGTGGGATCGTCGAGCACATAGGCCGAGGCGGTCGCCACATAGCCTTCGACGAACGCCTCGTAGACCTTCTCGTCGACGTAGATCCGCTCGATGCCGCAGCAGGACTGGCCGGCGTTGAAACAGGCACCGTCGACGAGGTTCTCGACCGCGAAGGCGATGTCGGCATCGGCCCGCACATAGGCCGGATCCTTGCCGCCGAGTTCGAGATTGGTGGCGATGAAGGCCTCTCCCGCCGCCCGCTGCACGGCCCGGCCGCCGCCCACCGAGCCGGTGAAGGCGACGAGCTTCGCCCGGCCGCTGCGGATGATCCCGAGCGCCGCTTCGTGGCCGAGATGGAGATGCTGGAACACCCCCTCGGGAAGGCCGGCTTCGTCGAGCACTTCCTGCAGCCGCTCGGCGCAGAGCGGGGTCTGCGAGGAATGCTTGAGAAGGACCGGGTTGCCGGCGACCAGGGCCGGCCAGATGGTGTTGACGGCGGTCAGATAGGGGTAGTTCCAGGGGGCCATGACGAAGACGAGCCCCAGCGGCTCGCGACGGATGAAGCGCTGGAAGCCCGGCTTCTCGCCGACCGCGACGTCGCTCAGGGCCGAGGGCGCGATCTCCAGCATGTGGCGCGCCCGCTCCTCGAAGCCGCCGACCTCCAGCGGCGAATGGCGGATCGGCCGCCCCATCTGCCAGGTGATCTCCTCGGCAATCTTCTCCCGGCGGGCGACGAACAGATCGACGGCCCGGGACAGGATCTCGATCCGCTTCTCGATGGCCGTCGCCCGCCAGCCCGGGGCCGCCCGTTCCGCCCTTTCCAGGGCCGCCTCGATCCGTTGCGCATCGGCGAGTTCGCGTTCCACGTAGACACGCCCGTCGACGGGCGAAATCGTGCGCTGGATCACGATCCTGATCTCCCCGTTTCTCGGCCGTGCACTCTAGAGCAGGGTGACGGGGCTGCCAACGCGACCGGATGGCCGGCCCGAGGGGCGGGACAGAATGCCGCGAGAGCCGCGGGACCGGCGAATTGCGACCGCCTTCGGGGGCCCCATATGCAGGAGCGGGGAGCAGCCTTTCCGGAGAAGAGGCCATGGCCGGATCGCCGCGCTACGTCCGCTGGTTTTCGGAACTGGGAATGGAGGACGTGCCGCTCGTCGGCGGCAAGAACGCCAGCCTCGGCGAGATGGTACGGGAACTCGTGCCCCTCGGCGTGCGCGTCCCCGGCGGGTTCGCGGTCACCGCGCGGGCCTATCGGGACGCCCTGACCGCGGCCGGTGCCTGGGACGAGCTCCACGCGATCCTCGACGGGCTCGACAAGAGCCACGTGGCCGCCCTCAGGCGGGCCGGAGCGCGCTGCCGCGAGATCGTCTATGCCGCGGGCCTGCCCGAGGGCGCCCGGGAGGAGATCCTCGAAGCCCATGCGCGGATGGTCGAGGAGTACGGCGAGGACGTCTCCTTCGCGGTGCGCAGCTCGGCCACCGCCGAGGACCTGCCGACCGCCAGCTTCGCCGGCCAGCACGACACCTATCTCAACGTCCGCGGCCCCGAAATGCTGATCGACGCGGTTCGCCGCTGCCTCGCCTCCCTGTTCACCGACCGTGCCATCTCCTACCGGATCGATCAGGGCTTCGATCACTTCAAGGTGGCGCTGTCCGTCGGGGTGCAGAAGATGGTCCGTTCCGACCTCGCGAGTTCGGGGGTGATGTTCTCGATCGACACCGAATCGGGGCATCCGGACATCGTCTTCGTCACCGGTGCCTGGGGGCTCGGCGAAACAGTGGTCCAGGGGGCCGTCGATGTCGACGAGTTCTATGTCCACAAGCCCACCTACCGGGAGGGCCATCGCTGCGTGCTGCGGCGGGTGCTCGGCGCCAAGAAGATCAAGATGGTCTATGCCGAGGGGCGCACCCGCGAGGCGATCGTCACCCGCCCCACTTCCGAGGAGGAGCGCCGGCGCTTCTGCCTCACCGACGAGCAGGTGCTGGAGCTCGCCGGTTTCGCCATCGCCATCGAGGATCACTACAGCAAGAAGCACGGCCGCTTCGCCCCGATGGACATGGAATGGGCGCGCGACGGCCTCGACGGCCGGCTCTACATCGTTCAGGCCCGACCCGAAACGGTGGTCTCGCAGCGGCGGACGGCGGTGCTCGAGGAATACCGGCTGACCGGCGAGGGGCGGGTGCTGGCGCGCGGCCGGGCGGTGGGCACGAAGATCGCCGGGGGGCGGGCACGGATCGTCGGGAGCCCGCGCGATCTCGCCGCCTTCCGGCCGGGCGAGGTGTTGGTCGCCGATACCACCACGCCCGACTGGGAACCGGTGATGAAGACCGCGGCGGCGATCGTCACCAACCGCGGCGGCCGCACCTGCCACGCCGCGATCGTCGCCCGCGAGCTGGGCATTCCGGCGGTGGTCGGGGCCGAGGGCGCGACCGAGGCGATCCCCGAGGGAGCGGAGGTGACCGTCTCCTGCGCCGAGGGGGATGTCGGCAAGATCTACGAGGGCCGGGTGCCGTTCGAGGTGGAGCGCGTCGATCTCGAGAACATGCCGCGCCCCGCGACCCGGATCATGGTCAATCTCGGCAATCCGGAGCTGGCCTTCAAGACCAGCTTCCTGCCGGTGGACGGGGTCGGGCTGGCGCGGCTCGAATTCATCGTCGGCGAGCACATCAAGGCCCATCCGATGGCCCTTCTCCATCCCGAAAAGGTCGAGGAGGAAGCCGCCCGGCGGGAGATCGCGCGGCTGCTGCGGGGCTACCGCGACGGCGCGCACTATTTCGTCGAGCGCCTCTCGGAGGGGGTGGGGACCATCTGCGCCGCCTTCTGGCCGCGGCCGGTGATCGTCCGGATGTCGGACTTCAAGTCCAACGAATACGCCCAGCTCGTCGGCGGACGTGGCTTCGAGCCGGTGGAGGAGAATCCGATGCTGGGGTTCCGGGGGGCGGCCCGCTACACCCATCCCGCCTATGCCGAGGGCTTCGCCCTCGAATGCGCCGCCATGCGGCGGGTACGGGAGGAGATGGGGCTCGACAATCTGAAGCTGATGATCCCCTTCTGCCGCCGCATCGAAGAGGCCGACCGGGTGATCGCCTTCATGGCCGAACAGGGGCTGGTGCGCGGGAAGGACGGGCTCGAGATCTACGTGATGTGCGAGATCCCCAACAACGTCGTCCAGCTCGACGTCTTCGCCGAGCGCTTCGACGGCTTTTCGATCGGTTCCAACGATCTCACCCAGCTCACCCTCGGGGTCGATCGCGACAGCCCGCTGGTGGCCTTCGATTTCGACGAGCGCGATCCCGGGGTGCTGGCCTTCCTGCGCCAGGCGGTGGAGGGGGCGCGCCGCGCCGGGCGCCATGTCGGGATCTGCGGCCAGGCGCCGTCGGACTATCCCGAGGTGGCGGAATTCCTCGTCGAATGCGGCATCGACAGCATCAGCCTGACCCCCGATTCGGTACTCGGGACCATGCGCCGGGTGCTGGAGGTGGAAAGGCGGCTGGGCCGCGGACCGCGGGAGACCCCACGGGCGGAGGCCGCCTCGTGAAGCCGATCGCCACCCTCACCGTCAATCCGGCCATCGATTACGCTTCCGAAGCCGAGGAAGTGGTGCCGGTGAGGAAGATCCGCACCCGCGGCGAACGTTTCGATCCCGGCGGCGGCGGCATCAACGTCGCCCGGGTGATCCGCGAACTCGGCGGCGAAGCGCAGGCGGTCTACATGGCCGGCGGCGTCAGCGGTCCGGTGTTCGAGGGGCTGCTGGCCCGGACCGGCGTGTCCGGGAGGAGGGTGCCGATCGCCGGCGATACCCGGATCAGCCACCTGGTCCGCGAACACAGCACCGGCCACGAATTCCGCTTCACCCCGGCGGGGCCGACCGTCTCGGCCGAGGAATGGTCGCGCTGCCGTGCCGCCATCGAGGCGGTCGAGGCCGAATTCCTGGTGCTCAGCGGCAGCCTCGCCCCGGGTCTCCCCAACGATGCCTACGCACGGATCATCACCGATGTGAAGCCGCGCGGGGTGCGGGTGGTGCTCGACACCTCCGGCGCCCCCCTCCACTGGGCGCTGGAGGCCGGGGTGCATCTGGTGACCCCCAACCGGCGGGAGCTCGAGCATCTCCTGGGGCGGCGGGCCTGCGGCGAACGGGAGGAGGAGGCGATGGCCGCCGAGCTCGTGGCCTCGGGACGGGCGGAGATGGTGGCGCTCACGCTCGGTCCGCGGGGGGCGCTGCTGGTGACGGCGGACACGGTTCTCCGGCTGCCGGCGCCGGAGGTCGCCACCGTCAGCACGGTGGGGGCGGGGGACGCCTTCACCGCCGCCATGACCCTGGGACTCGCCCGCGGCTGGGACGCGGCGCGGGCCTTCGCCTACGGCATCGCCGCCGGTGCCGCCACCGCCACCACTCCGGGCACCGAGCTCTGTCACCGGGGGGATGTGGAGCGGCTGTTCGAGACACTCCTCGCGCGGCTGCCCTGAAGGGGCGGCGGGGTCTCAGGGCAGCCAGCGGGCGCCGCCGGCCTCCAGCAGGGTGGTCGCGCTGCGTGCCAGGGCCGTTCGTTCCTCGGCCGAGAGCTCCGGCAGGAGGGTTTCGCGGATGCCCTCACGGCCGAGAATCCGCGGCAAGGAAAAGCTCATCGCCGGTACCCCGTCGAGATCCGGCGACCAAGCCGAAAGGGTCAGCACCGCCTGCTCGTCGCCGGCGATCGCCTGGACGATGCGGGCGAGGCCGGCGGCGATCCCGAACCAGGTGGCGCCCTTGCCGCGGATGATGCGGTAGGCGGCGCGCCGCACGCCTTCGTCGATGGACCGCCGTGCCGCCGCATCCAGCGGCCGCTCCACGGCCTCGGCGAAGGCGGCGAGGGACAGGGTGCCGATGCGTGCCGAGGACCAGCAGAGCACCTCGGAATCGCCGTGTTCGCCCAGGACATAGGCATGGACCGATTTGGGCGAGACCGCGAAATGGCCGCCCAGCAGGGTGCGGAAGCGGGCGGTGTCGAGAATGGTCCCGGAACCGATCACCCGCGCCGACGGCAACCCCGATACCCGAAGCGCGATCAGGGTCATGATATCGACCGGGTTGGTGGCCACCAGCAGGATCGCATCGGGCGCGTATTTCCTGACCGCCGGCACGATTTCCTCGAACACCGCGGCGTTGCGGTCGAGGAGTTCGAGGCGGGTTTCGCCCGGGCGCTGGGCCACCCCGGCGGCCAGCACCACCACCGCCGCACCTTCGAGATCGCCATAATCCCCGGCCCGCAGACGGGCGGGATGGGCGAAGGGGGTGGCGTGCAGCACGTCCTGCTCTTCGGCCTCGGCCCGCCCCCCGTTGCGATCGATCAGCACGATCTCGCTGGCCGCACCGCGCAGGACGAGGGCATTGGCGGTGGCCCCGCCCACCATCCCGCAGCCGACGATTCCGACCTTGGTCATCGCAGCTTCCCTTTCCGGTCACGATCCTCGCGGACGGATCAGAAATGGCGCCAGCCGGAGGCCACGATCGGGATGTCGCGGCCGGCCGCGTCCACCACCCGCACCCCTTCGCCGACCGTCGTTCGGCCGATCCGGGTGAGGGGCAGATCGAGCGTTCGCGAGAGCGCCGCGATCGCGGTGCGATCGCCGGCATCGGCGGTGAACAGCAGCTCGTAGTCGTCGCCCCCGGTGAGCACCGTCTCCCGCCATCTGGGGATGCCGCGCAGGAGCTCGGAAACCGGCAGCCGGTCCAGCTCGACGATCGCGCCGACCCCCGACCGGCGGCAGATGTGGCCGAGATCGGCCACCAGCCCGTCCGAGATGTCGATCGCCGCCCGGGCGATCCCCCGCAGCGCCCGTCCCAGATCCAGTCTCGGCTCGGGGGTGTGATAGCGGGCGACGAGCGGCATCGCCTCCTCGTCCGGAACCGCGAGGCCGCGGAGAATGCGGAGTCCCATCGCCGCCTCGCCGAGCCGACCGGAGACCCAGATGTCGTCCCCGGGACGGGCGCCGCTGCGCAGCAGGGCGGTCCCTTCGGGAAGCTGGCCGAGGACCGTCACCGACAGGGTCGCGGGGCCGGGCGTGGCCACCGTATCGCCGCCCAGGAGGCCGAGGCCGAAGCGCTCCTGGGTCTCCCGCAGCCCGGCGACGAAATCCTCGAGCCACCGGTCCTCGACGTCCCGGGGCAGGGCGAGGGCGAGAAGATAGCCCAGAGGCTCCGCCCCCATCGCCGCGAGATCGGAAAGGTTGACCCGCAGCGCTTTGCCGGCGACCAGGATGGCGGGATCTTCGGCGAAGAAATGGATCCCGGCGACCAGGGCGTCCTTGGCGAGAACCAGCTCGCGGCCGGCGGGCGGGGTCACCAGCGCGGCATCGTCACCGAGCTCCAGCGCCCCGGGCATCCCGGCGGCGAGGGGGCGCAGGAGCCGGTCGATGAAGGCGAATTCACCGTAGCTCACCGCGTTTCTTCCCGCACCCGGACGCGGCGGGCGATACGATCGAGTACCGCGTTGACGAAACCCGGCTCGTCGCCGGAGAAGAAGAGCTTGGCGATTTCGATGTATTCGTCGATGACGACCCCCGTCGGCACCTCGGGACGGGCCAGGAGTTCGTAGGCGCCGGCCCGCAGGCAGGCGCGCAGCAGATAACCACAGCGCTCCAGGCTCCAGTCGGCGGCGAGGGCGCCGGCGATCAGGGCGTCGAGCTCCTGGCGCCGGCGCCAGGCACCCTCGACCAGCTCCTGGAACCAGTCGCGATCGACCCGCGGCGACCGGGCCTCGGGCATGAAGGGCTCGAGCAGGCGCGCGAGCCGGTGGGCCCGGAACTCGCGGACCACCTTTTCCGGCGGCTGGCCGCCCAGCTCCACCTGATAGAGGGCCTGGACGGCGGCCAAGCGGGCGGCGCGACGCCTCGGCAGCAGCGGAGCGCTCACGGGACCTGCTCCGCGGCCACCCGGCGGGCGAGGGCGAGCAGGGTGAGAGCGGCGAGCGCCGCCTGCCCGCCCTTGTCCTCGCCGGTGGGGGCGGCCCGGATCACCGCCTGCTGGGTGGTGTTGACGGTGAGGATCCCGTTGCCGATGGGCAGCGCCATGCGGGTCCCGAGATCCATCAACCCACGGCAGCTCTCGCCGGCGACCAGCTCGAAATGCAGGGTCTCGCCGCGGATCACGCAGCCGATGGCGAGATAGGCGTCGAAGCGGCCGGCGTCGGCGGCGAGGCGGATCGCGGGCGGGATTTCGAGGGCCCCCGGCACCCGGACGAGTTCCGAGTCGACGCCCGCCGCGTCCAGCACCCGGCGGGCACCCTGCAGCAGCAGATCGTTGATTCGGGCGTGGTAACGGGCCTCGACCACCAGCACCCGGGCTCCGGGCAGGGACGGGATCTCCCGCTTGCTCGGCGTGCCGACCATCAGACCTCTCCCTCGGGCGGAATGGGACGCGTTTCCACGACCCGCAGATTGTAGCCCTCCAGGCCGACGATGGTCCGTCCGGTGTTGGACAGCAGGACCATCCGCCGAACGCCGAGGTCGAGGAGGATCTGGGCGCCGATCCCGTAGACCCGGAGGTTCGCCGGGTTCTGCGGCTGCTGGCCCAGCGCCCGGCGGATGTGGGCGGAGATGGCGTCGGGCACCGGTTCGCGGAGGATCACCACGACCCCGCGACCGGCCGCGCCGATCATCCGCATCGCCTGATGGAGCTGGTGGCCGCGGCCGCTTTCCCCTTCGCCCAGCAGATCCTCGAGGAGATTCACCGCATGGACCCGCACCAGCACCGGTTCGTCGGTGGTCACGTCCCCCTTGACCAGGGCCACGTGCTCCACCCGGTCGAGGAGATTGACGTAGACCTGGAGACGGAAATCGCCGCCGTAGCGGCTCTTGAAATGGGTCGCGATGTCCCGTTCGATGAGCCGGTCGTGCTTCAGCCGGTAGGCGATCAGATCGGCGATGGTGCCGATCCGGAGACCGTGGCGCCGGGCGAAGGCGACGAGATCGGGGAGACGGGCCATGGTGCCGTCGTCGTTCATGATCTCGCAGATCACCCCCGAGGGGTCGAGCCCGGCGAGGCGGGCGATGTCCACCGCCGCCTCGGTGTGGCCGGCCCGCACCAGCACCCCACCGTCGCGGGCCATCACCGGAAAGACGTGGCCCGGCGAAACGAGGTCGTCGCGGGTGCTGGCCTCGTCGATGGCCACCGCGATGGTGCGGGCGCGATCGGCGGCGGAGATGCCGGTGGTCACCCCTTCCCGGGCCTCGATGCTGAGGGTGAAGGCGGTGGACAGGCGGAACTCGTTGCCCTGGGCCATCAGCGGCAGGCCCAGCCGCTCGCAGCGCTCCCGGGTCAGCGCCAGGCAGATGAGCCCGCGGCCGTACTTGGCCATGAAATTGACCGCCGCGGCGTCGCAGTACTGGGCGGGAATGATGAGATCGCCTTCGTTCTCCCGTTCCTCGTCGTCGACGAGGATGAACATCTGGCCCTGGCGTGCGGCCTCGATGATCTCCTCGATGGGGCTCAGCGCGTGGCTATGCGGCATGATCTCGGGGCCCGTCGCGAAAGGCGAGCTGTCTCGCCACATAGCGCGCCAGCATGTCGGCTTCCAGATTGACCGGATCGCCCGGGGCCAGGCGGCCCAGGGTGGTGACCTCGAGGGTGTGGGGAACGACCGTCACCGCGAAGTTCCCACGTTCCACGGCGTTGACGGTGAGGGAGACGCCGTCGACGGCGATCGAACCCTTGACCGCCACCAGCGGTGCCAGATCGGGCGGCAGCGAAAAGCGCAGGATGCGGCTGTCGCCGGCGGGCTCCACGGATTCCAGCCGGCCGACCGCATCGACATGGCCGAAGACGAGATGGCCGCCGAGCTCGTCGCCGAGGCGCAGCGACCGCTCGAGATTGAGGAGATCGCCCGCCCGCCAGCCGGAGGCGGTGGTCCGGGCCAGGGTCTCCGGCGACAGGAACACCCGGTAGCGATCGGTTTCCCTGCCGGTGACGGTGAGGCAGACGCCGCTGTGGGCGATGGAGGCGCCGATCGGCACCTCACCGGGATCGAAGCCGGGGGCCACGGTCAGCGTCCGCCCGTCCGTTCCCTCTACCGAGAGGATGCGGCCGATATGGGTGACAATGCCGGTGAACAAGAGGATTCCTCGGTTTTCCTGACGTAGAGGGCGAGATGATCGCCGCCGAGCCGCAGATCCTCGGAGGGCAGGAAGCGGGTGGCGGCATCGACCCGATCCAATCCGAGCGCCCCCACCGCGGCCAGGGCGTCGCCGCCGAGCAGCAGGGGGGCGGTGGCGAGGTGGAGGCGATCGACGAGATCCTCGCGCAGCAGCGCCGCCACCAGCTCGCCGCCGCCCTCGACGAGCAGTCGGGTGATACCGCGTTCGGCGAGCCGGGCCAAGGCGTTCGCGAGGAAGGGCTCGGCCACCGGCAGGACTTCGGCACCGGCCGCCTCGAGGGTGCGGACGGCCTCCCGCGGCGGATCGGCACGGGTGAGCACCCAGAGGGGGATCCGCGGCGCATCGGCGAGGAGGCGGGCGGCGGGCGGCAGCCGGAGGCGGCGATCGGCGACGATCCGCACCGGGCTCCGGTCCTCGAGGCCCGGAAGGCGGCAGGTGAGCCGCGGATCGTCGGCGAGAACGGTACCGCTGCCCACCATCACCGCATCGTGCGAGGCGCGCAGCCGATGCCCGGCGAGACGGGCCCGGGGGCCGGTGATCCACCGGCTGTGCCGGCTCGCGGTGGCGATGCGGCCGTCGAGGCTCGTCGCCAGCTTGACCGCCACCAGCGGGCGTCCGTCGCGGATGCGCCGGAACAGGCCGGCGTGCTGGAAACGGGCTTCTTCCGCGCCGCAGCCGAGATCGACCCGGATCCCCGCCTCCCGGAGGGCGGTGATGCCGCGACCGTCGACCCGGGGATCGGGATCCCGGCAGGCGACCACCAGCCGGGCCACACCGGCGCCGATCAGGGCCTCGGCGCAGGGCGGGGTCCGGCCGTGATGGGCGCAGGGCTCGAGGGTGACATAGACGGTGGCACCTCGGGCGGCGGCACCGGCCCGGCGGAGGGCTTCGGTCTCGGCGTGGGGACGGCCGCCGCGGCCCGTCCAGCCACGGCCGACGATCCGCCCCTCGCGCACGATCACGCAGCCCACCGAGGGATTGGGCCAGCAGGCTCCGAGTCCGCGTTCGCCGAGGAGCAGCGCGGTACGCATGAACCGGCGGTCGGCCTCGCCGCTCATGTGACCTGGTCTTCCGCCTCCGGGAGGCGGCGGATGAACTCCTCGAAATCGCGGGCGGTGGCGAAATCGCGATAGACCGAGGCGAAGCGGACGTAGGCCACCTCGTCGAGCTCGGCGAGACTCGCCATCGCCAGCTCGCCGAGCCGGGTCGAGGGCACCTCGGTCTCGCCGCTGGTCTCCAGACGCCGGACGATGCCGTTGACGATGCGGTCGATCTGCTCCTCGTCGATGCCCCGCTTGCGGGTGGCGATGCGGATCGAGCGGGCGAGCTTGTCGCGATCGAAGGGGGTGCGGCGGCCGTCCTTCTTGATCACCACGATATCCCGGAGCTGGACCCGCTCGAAGGTGGTGAAGCGGGCGCCGCAACGGCCGCACTGGCGGCGCCGGCGGATCGCCGTGGCGTCCTCGACGGGGCGGGAATCCTTGACCTGGGTTTCTTCGGAACCGCAGAAGGGACAACGCATGCCGTGATCCGTCCGGTGAACGCGCGCGGCCTCTATACCGCAGGAGGTCGGTCACCGGCCACCGCGAGACCGCTCAGTTTCGCCACCCGTCGCGCGTGGCGCCCCCCTTCGAAGGGGGTGGAAAGGAACACCTCGAGGCAGTCGCGGGCGACCGCGATCCCGGTGGTCCGGGCGCCGAGCGCCAGCACGTTGGCGTCGTTGTGTTCGCGGGCGAGGCGGGCGGTGGTGACGTCGTGGCAGAGGGCGGCGCGGATGTGGCGGTGGCGGTTGGCGGCGATCGAGATGCCGATCCCCGAACCGCAGACGATCACGCCGATCCCGGCCCGGCCGTCGGCGAGCGCCGCGGCCAGCATGTCGGCCATGTCCGGATAATCGACCGAATTGCCGTCGTTGACGCCGAGGTCGAGGACCTCGAAGCCCTTCGCCCGGGCCAGGGCGAGGAGCTCGTCCTTGAGCAGATAGCCGGCGTGGTCGGACGAGAAGGCGATACGTGTCATGAGGCGGGTCCCGGAACCAGGCGGCGGCAGAATGCACCGACGGGGTCGGTCGGCGCAAGCCGGGTGACCGGATGCCGGCATCCTTGCGCGGGGGTCGGGCGAACCATATCCTCGCCGCGGACCGATCGTACCGATCGGTGTCGTACAACCGCAGGATCGGGGAGCAGCCGTCATGCCGCAGGTCACCATGTCCACCAAACTCGCCGCCGACCCGGACGAGCTGTGGAAGGCGATCGGGGGGTTCGCCCGGATCGCCGACTGGCATCCGGCCATCGAGCGGGCCGAGATCGAAGGGGAGGAGGGCCGGAAGGGCACCATCCGCCGGCTCCATCTCGTGGGCGGCGGCGAGATCGTCGAGCGGCTCGAGGAAATCAGCCCCACCGAACGGGTCTACCGCTACACCATCCAGCAGGGCCCGCTGCCGATCGGCTCCTACGAGGCCGAGATCCGGGTCGTGGACAACGGCGACGGCACCAGCACCGTCGAATGGTCGAGCAGCTTCGAGGCCCGGGGGGTTCCCGACCGGGAAGCGGTCGAGATCATCCGGGGGATCTACAAGGCGGGGCTCGACAACCTCGCCAAGCTCTACGGCCTCGAGCGCTGACGGCCGGCGGGAGCGGGGGAGGGCTCGGGGCCGTGTCCGCCGTCCTGCTGCAGCCCGGCCGGCTGTGTCTCGACGGCGTTCTCGAATGGCTGGCGACACCGCCGATCCGGCTCGAACTCGACCCCGCCTTCCTCCCCGGGATCGAGGCGGCGGCGGAACTGGTCGCGAGGCGGGCGCGGGACCGGGATCCGATCTACGGCCTCAACACCGGATTCGGCAAGCTCGCCCGCCTGCGGATCCCGCCGGCCGATGTGTGCGAACTCCAGACGCGGCTCGTCCTCTCCCACATGTGCGGGGTGGGGGCGCCGCTGAGCGAGGAGGTGGTGCGCTGCGTGCTGCTGCTCAAGGCGGCGAGCCTCGGGCTCGGCCGGTCGGGGGTGCGGGCGGAGATCATCACCGCGCTGCTGCGCCTTCTGGCCGCCGACTGCCTGCCGGTGATCCCGGAGAAGGGCTCGGTGGGAGCCTCGGGCGATCTGGCACCTCTCGCCCATCTCGCCGGCTGTCTGATCGGGGTGGGCCGGGCGCGGCTCGCGGGAGAGGAGATGGGTGCGGCGGCCGCCCTCGCGCGGATCGGTCTCGCGCCGCTGGTCCTGGAGGCCAAGGAGGGACTCGCCCTGCTCAACGGAACCCAGGTCTCGACGGCGCTCGCCGTCACCGCCTGGGGCAAGGCGCGTCGGCTTTTCGAGGCGGCGCTCCTGGCCGGAGCGATGAGCGTCGATGCGGCGCTCGGCAGCGACGTTCCCTTCGATTCCCGGCTGCAGCGGGTCCGCAACCAGCCCGGACAGGCGGAGGTGGCGGCACGTCTGGCCGAACTTCTCGCGGGCAGCGGGATCCGCGATTCCCACAAGGACTGCGATCGGGTCCAGGATCCCTACTGTCTGCGCTGCCAGCCGCAGGTGATGGGAGCGGCCTGGGATCTGCTGCTCGATGCGGCGATGACCCTCGAGCGGGAGATCAACGGGGTCTCCGACAATCCGCTGGTGTTCGCGGAGGAGGGGGAGATCCTCTCGGGCGGCAATTTCCACGCCCAGCCGGTCGCCTTCGCCGCCGATCGCATGGCCCTGGCCCTGGCCGAGATCGGCAGTCTTTCCGAACGCCGGGTGGCGATGCTCACCGACGGCGGCATCAGCAACCTGCCGCCCTTCCTCGCCGCCGATCCGGGTCTCGATTCGGGATTCATGCTGGCCCAGGTGACGGCGGCCGCCCTGGCGAGCGAGAACAAGCATCTCGCCAGCCCGGTCTCCACCGACACCATCCCCACCTCCGGCAATCAGGAGGACCATGTCAGCATGGCGACCTACGCCGCGCGCCGGCTCCATGCCATGTGCGACAATCTCGCCCGGATCATCGCCATCGAGCTCCTGGCCGCCGCCCAGGGGATCGAATATCGGCGGCCGCTGCGCTCCAGCGCCGCGCTGGAGGCGGTCCATGCCCGATTGCGGGGTGATTTCCCGCCCCTCACGCAGGACCGTCCGCTGGGCCCGGAAATCGAGACGCTGGCGGGGCGGCTGCTCGCCGGCTGGCTCGTCGCAGCGCCTCCCGCCTAGCGGCGGAAGAGATCGACGGCGTAGCTCTCGACGGCCGGCGGCTCGCCGATCAGCCCGCGTTCCCGGAGAAAATCGGCGAAGCGTGCATAACGGCCGACGTCCAGAGCCGCCGGCCGGAGCGCGAACCGCGGCAGGGTGTCCCGCCAGGCGCGGGCGTTGAGTTCGTCGTCGAGCTCGGCGCTCGTGTTCCTGAAGATGTTCCAGGCCTCCTCCGGATGGTTGATCAGCCACAGGGTGGCCCGTTCCACCGCCGTCAGGAAGGCGCGCAGACGGGGATCCCCGAGCCGGTCGGCCCGGGCGACGTAGATGAGCTCGTCGTAGGCCGGCACCCCTTCCTCCTCGGGATAGAAGGCCCGCCCCGGGGCCCCCACGAGATCCATCTGGTTGAGCTCGAAATTGCGGAAGGCGCCGATCACCGCATCCACCTGACCGCCGATCAGGGAGGGGGAGAGGGAGAAATTGACGTTGACCAGTGTCACCCGATCGAGGGAAAGGCCGTATTTCTGCAGCATCGCGCCGAGCAGCGCATCCTCGAAGCCGCCCACCGAGAAGCCGATCTTCCTGCCGGCGAGATCCTCGATGCTGGTGACCGGGCCGCTGGCCAGCACCACGAGGCTGTTGAGGGGGGTGGCCACCAGGGTGCCGATGCGCACAAGCGGCAGCCCCTCGTCGATCTGGAGATGGAGCTGCGGCTGGTAGGAGACGGCGATGTCCGCCCGCCCCGCCGCCACCAGCTTGGGCGGATCGTTGGGGTCGGCCGGCGCGATCAGCTCCACCTCCAGCCCCTCGGCGGCGAAGAAGCCCTTCTCGCGGGCGATCACCAGCGGCCCGTGGTCGGGGTTGACGAACCAGTCGAGCATCACGGTGAGGTCCTCCGCGGCCCGGGCCGGGGCCGCGAGGCCGAGGAGGAGGGCGAGAACGAGAGAGAAGAGGCGCATGGGGTTTCCTCCGTCTAGGTCTCGGTGAGGGTTTCCCGCTGCCAGGGGACGAGGCGTCTCGCCGTCCGATCGACGGCGAAGTAGAGAGCGAGAGCCATCAGCGCCAGCAGGAAGAGGGCGGCGAAGACGAGATCCACCTGCATCCGGGCGTTGGCGTGGAGCATGAGATAGCCGAGGCCGGCGCTGGAGCCGACCCATTCGCCGACCACCGCCCCGATCGGGGCCACCGAGGCGGCGACCCGCAGGCCCGAGCCGAGGGCGGGCAGGGCGGCCGGCAGGCGGATCCGCCAGAGAACCGCCGGCGGGCGGGCGTTCATCACCCGGGCGAGTTCGAGCCAGCCGGGGTCGGTGCGCCGGAGGCCGTCGAAGAAGGCGGCGGTCACCGGGAAATAGATGATCAGCACCGCCATCGCGATCTTGGAGGCCATCCCGTAGCCGAGCCAGAGCACCAGCAGCGGGGCGAGGGCGAAGACCGGCAGCGCCTGGCTCACGACGAGGATCGGCATCAGCCAGCGGCGGGCCGGCGCGAAGGCGGCGAGCAGGACGGCGCTGGCCGCACCGACGAGGCTGCCGATCAGCATTCCGAGGAGGATTTCGGCGGCCGTCGTTAGGGCGTGGAGAAAGAGGAGATCGCTCCGCTCGACGAGGGCCCGGGCCACGGCCGCCGGACCGGGCAGGATGTAGGGCGGAGCGCCGCTGGCCCAGACCAGGAGTTGCCAGAGGAGGAGCAGGCCGGCGGCGGTGATCAGGGGACGGTGGAAGCCCATGCCTCCTCCGTCCGCGCATCCGAGGCGGCCAGTTCCTCGAGGAGCTCCGCTTCGAGGGCGAGTAGGGCGGGATCGCCGGGCTGCCGCGGCGGAGAACCGGGAGGAACGGGGATCTCCCGCAGGCTCGCCGGTTGTCCGCCCATCACCAGGATCCGGTGGCCGAGGCGCAGCGCCTCGAGCGGGCTGTGGGTGACGAGCAGCACGGTGTGCCGGTCGAGCAGTCCCGCCGCCACCTCCTGGAGACGGTGCCGGGAGATGGCGTCCAGGGCCGAGAAAGGCTCGTCCATCAGGACCACCGGTCGCTCCTCCATCAGGGTGCGGGCGAGGGCCACCCGCTGCCGCATGCCGCCGGAAAGTTCGGCCGGCCGGGCGGTCAGCCGGTGGCCGAGGCCGAGCCGGGAAAGCAGGCGCCGCGCCCGGCGCTCGAGTTCCGGGAGGCGGCCGTCCGGCGAGCCCCGCAGACGGTACCCCAGCAGCGTGTTGCCGAGGACGTCGAGCCAGGGCAGGAGCAGATCCTGCTGCGCCATGAGGGCGATCCGCCCGGTCAGCGGGCGACCGTCGTCGGCGATCGCCTCGCCGCCTTCCACCAGCCCGGCGATCAGCCGCAGAAAGGTGGTCTTGCCGACTCCGGAGGGGCCCAGCAGGCAGGTCCAGCGGCCGGCCGGCAGGCGGCAGGAGAGATCGGCGAAGAGGAGGGTGTCGCCGAGCACCAGCCGCGGCACCGTAACGGTGATCCCGGGTGGCGGCTCATGCGCCATCCCGGGCCTCGAGGAAACCGCGGACGGAGACCCCGGGCCAGGCGTCGAGTGCTTCGAGCATGCCGGCGTAGGCGCGGGCGATGCGGCCGCTCACGCCCTTCTCCCGGGCGAAATCCGCGAGCAGTTCCCGAGCGCTTTCGCGGGCGCGCGCCAGGATGTCGTTGGGGAAGCGGCGGAGCCGGACCCCGTGTTCCTCGACCAGCGCCCGGAGGGCGGCGGCGTTGCGCCGTTCGCTTTCGGCCAGCGCGAAGGCGTTCTCGGCCGCGCAGGCGGTGGCCACCACCTCCTTGAGTTCGCTCTCGAGCGCCTCCCAGACCTCGAGATTGAGGAGGCACTCGCTGCTGCCGTTGGGCTCGTGGATGCCGGGCCAGTAGTAGAAGGGCGCGACCTTGTGGAAGCCGAGGGCGAGATCGCTCGCGGGAGCGGCGAACTCGGCGGCATCGATGGCACCGCTCTGCAGCGCCGGCAGGATCTCGCCCGGCGGCAGGGAGACCTGAACCACGCCCAGGGGGCGGTACATTTCGCCGCCGAGCCCGGGCATGCGCCATCTGAGCCCCCGCAGATCGGCCGCCGAGCGCAGTTCGCGACGGAACCAGCCACCCATCGACATGCCGGTGTTGCCGGCCATGAAGGGCTTGACGCCGAAGCCGGCGTAGAGCTCGTCCCAGAGATCCTGGCCCCCGGCCTGTTCGATCCAGGCGATGTGTTCGAGCGGGCGCAGACCGAAGGGCACGGCGGTGAAGAAGGCGGCGATCCTGGCCTTTCCCGTCCAGAAGACGGCGGCGCTGTGGCCGAGCTCGGCCACCCCCCGCCCCACCGCGTCCATCACCTCGAAGGCCGGCACGATCTCCCCGGCGGCGAACAGCTCGACGGTGATCCGCCCACCACTCAGACTGGTGATCCGCTCCGTCAGCCGCCGCGCCGACATCCCGGGGCCGGGGAGATCGCGCGGCCAGGAAGTGACCATCCGCCAGGTGTGACGCCCTCCGGCGCGTACGACCGCCGGTGCCGCCAGGGTGCTGCCGGCGAGGCCGGCCAGGACGCCACGTCGTGAAGCGCCGCTCATGGGTCCTCCTCCTCGGGCCAGAAGGCGAAGAAATGATGGACCGGGCCGTGTCCGCCGCCGATCCGCAGCCGGTCGGCGGCGGCGATCGCCCGGGTCAGATACTCCTTGGCCTCGGCCACCGCCTGCGGCAGCGGCCGCCCACGGGCCAGCAACGCGGCGATGGCCGAGGACAGGGTGCAGCCGGTGCCGTGGGTGTGACGACTGGCGATCCGCGGGGCTTCGAGCCAGTGATGTTCACCTCCGTGGAGCAGCAGATCGGGACTGGTCTCCCCATGCAGATGGCCGCCCTTGAGCAGGACGTTGCGGGCGCCGAGGCCCTGCAGGCGGGCCGCGATGTTGCCCATGCGCCGGCGATCGCGGATCGGCTCCTCGCCCAGCAGCACCGCCGCCTCGGGCAGGTTGGGGGTGATCAGATCGGCGAGCGGCAGCAGTTCCTCCTCGAGGCTCGCCACCGCCTCCTCGCGCAGCAGCCGGTCGCCGCTCTTGGCGACCATCACCGGATCGAGGACGATCCAGCGCGGCCGCCAGTGGCGCAGCCGTGCGGCCACCGCCCCGATCACCTCGGGCCGGTCGAGCATCCCGATCTTGACGGCATCGACGGCGATATCGGCGAACACGGCGTCGATCTGGGCGGTGACGAAATCGGCATCGACGGCGAAGATCCCGGTCACCGCCCGGGTGTTCTGGGCGGTGAGAGCGGTGATCACCGAGCAGCCGTAGACGCCGAGGGCGGAAAAGGTCTTGAGATCGGCCTGGATGCCGGCGCCGCCCCCGGAATCCGAGCCGGCGATGGTCAGGGCGATGGCGGTCACGAGGCTCTCCTCCGGGCCAGGGTGCGATCGACGATGGTGCGCAGCTCGCGGGCCGCGGCCTCGACATCCTCGGCCCGGAACAGCGCCGAGATGACGGCGATGCCGTCGGCCCCGGCCTCGATCACCGGAGCCGCGTTGTCGGCGGTGATGCCGGCGATGGCGCAGACCGGAAAGCCGGGCAGGCGGGCACGCAGATGGCCGATCAGCCGGGCCAGGCCGTCGGGACCCAGGGGCGGATCGCCCGGATCCTTGCTGCTGGTGGGGAAGGCCGGGCCGATCCCGGCATAGTCGGCAGAGGTGGGATCCACCGCATCGGCTTCGGCGGCATGGTGCAGGGTAACTCCGATCAGCGCTGTCTCGCCCAGCAGACGTCGGGCGTCGGCGGGGGCCATGTCGTCGCGGCCGAGATGCACCCCGGCGGCGCCGACGGTCAGGGCGACGTCCACCCGATCATCGACGATCAGCGGTACGCCGGTCGGAGCCAGAGCCGTCGCGAGGGCGCGGGCGAGGGCGATCACGGGCCGGGCCGGGTACCGCTTGTCGCGAAGCTGGACCAGGGTGGCGCCGCCCCGCACCGCGGCGAGGGCGCAGCGGATCGGGTCCCGCCCACCGAGGAGACCGGGATCGAGGATCGCGTAGAGGCGGAGATCGAGCGCCGGCTTCGTCACCGTGGGACCCGCTTCGCGATGTCCTCCGGGGACAGGCGGAAGAGCCAGTCGAGCAGGGCCGGCGTGAAACTTCCGGGCCCCCGGGCTTCCGCCGCCGCGAGCTCGCCGGCGACGTCGAACACGAGGATCGCGCCCACCGCGGCCTCGAACGCGTCCGCCGCCACCGCCAGAAAGGCGCCGGTGAGCGCCGACAGGGCGCAGCCGGCGGCGGTGACCCGTTCCATCAGCGGGCTGCCGAGGTTCACCCGGAAGGTCCGGCTTCCGTCGGTGATCCGGTCGACGGTCCCGGTGGCCAAGACCACGGTCGAGAAGGCGCGCGCGAGGGCCGCGGGTTCCTGATCGGCGCCGGCGAGGCAGGCGATTTCGGGATGATTGGCACGCAGCACCGCCGGACGGCGATGCAGGAGATCGAGGGCGAAACGGCGGCGGTGCGCCGCCTTTTCCACCTTGACGGGATCGAGCAGCCAGGGACAGCCGCGTTCCAGGGCCGCGGGGACCGCGCGTTCGATGGCCGCCTCGCGGTCGGCGTCGAGCATGCCGAGATTGACCACCAGAGCCCGGGCCGCGGCCACGAATTCGGCCACCACCTCCGGCCGCGAGGTCATGCTCGGTTCGGCCCCGACCGCCAGCAGCACGTTCGCCGAAAGCGGCATCGCCACCGGGCTCGTGAGCACGTGGACCGGGGGACGTTCGCGGCGCAGGCGGGCCAGCAACGTCCCGGCGATGGCGGTCGCCTGTTCGGAAGGGAAGTCTTCAGAAGCGCTCCGCACGGGTCCCTCGACCGATGGCCGTCGAGGGAAGTGCGATGGCCGGGCGTTTCGGCTGCATCTCAAATCCCTTCGCCGGTATGATCCGGATCAGGTTCGACGGGTTGCCGGTCACCGGCTCTCAGCCCCTTCGGGGGCACCCCGTTGAGATCCGCCCCGAAGGTAGGATGCTCGTCGGGCCGTGGCAAGGGCGGAGTGTCGCGGCCCCGGAAGTGGGGCCCTGTAACCATCGAACGGAAAGTGGAAACGCCATGATCGAGCCGGCGAAGCACGCTTCCGAAGGCGAAGGCGGAGGCGGGGAGCGGGACGGAGAGCGCATCCTCGCCGAGGTGATCCGCGTCGCCCGCGAGGTCGCGCTGGAGCTGCGGCCGCGGGCCCGGGGCGGGCTGCGGGTGACGCCGGACAGCCGGATCGACCGCGATCTCGGGATCGACAGTCTCGGCCGGGTCGAGCTGGTGGCGCGGCTCGAGCAGCAGCTCGGGGTGCGACTGCCGATCCGCGCCATGACGGAGGCAGGCACCGTCGCCGATCTCGCACGGCTCGTGCGCGAGGCCCGGGAGGCGGCCGCGGGCGCGGCCGAGGAGCTCGCGGCGTTGCCGCCGCCGCTCGCGGAAGCAGCGGTCCCGGAGCATGCGGAAACTCTGGTCGAGGTGCTGCGCTGGCATGCCGGACGGCGGCCCGATCGGGTCCACATCCGCCTCCTCACCGACGAGGGCGGAACCGAGACCGTGACCTACGGCGCCCTGTTCGAGGAAGCCGCGAAGGTCGCCGCCGGGGTCCGTCGCCACGGGCTCCTGCCGGGCGAGCGGGCGGCGATCATGATGCCAAGCTGCCGTCGGTTCTTCGCCGCCTTCGCCGGCATCCTCCTCGCCGGCTGCGTGCCGGTTCCCGTCTATCCGCCGTTCCGGGCCGGCGAGCTCCGCGAACATCTCTCGCGGCAGCGGCGCATTCTCGTGAACGCCGGCGCGAGACTGCTGTTCGTCACCCCGGAGCTGGAGCGGGCCGCGGTGCTGGTGCGGGCCCTGGTGCCGGAGATCGGAGCGGTCGTGCATGTCGAGGATTTCGCGGGCGAAGGCGGGGAAACCGCCATCCGGGATCCGGCGCCGGAGGCGCTCGCCCTCCTCCAGTACACCTCCGGCAGCACCGGCGATCCCAAGGGAGTGATGCTCACCCACGCCAATCTCCTCGCCAACATCCGGGCCATGGGGCAGGCGATGGAGGCGGGACCGGGGGACGTCTTCGCGAGCTGGCTGCCGCTCTATCACGACATGGGGCTGATCGGCGCCTGGCTCGGGACCCTCTACTACACCGCGCCCCTCGTCCTCATGTCGCCGCAGCGCTTTCTCGCCCATCCCGCCGACTGGCTGTGGGCCATCCACCGTGCCCGGGCGACCCTCACCGCCGCCCCCAACTTCGCCTTCGAACTCTGCCTGCGGAGGATCGGGGAAGAGGAGCTCGAGGGGCTGGATCTCTCCTGTCTGCGCCTCGCGGCCAACGGCGCCGAGCCGGTTCGGGCCGGTACCATCCGTCGTTTCACCGAGCGGTTCGCGCGCTACGGTTTCCGGGCCACCGCGATGGCCCCGGTCTACGGTCTGGCCGAGAACAGCGTCGGGCTCGCCTTTCCGCCCCCGGGCCGTGCGCCGGTGGTCGATCGCATCGACGCCGGGCGGCTCGCACGCTACGGCGAGGCGGTGCCGGTGGAGGAGGGGGATACGCGGGCGCTGGAAGTGGTCGGCTGCGGCTTTCCCATTCCCGGCCACGAGATCCGGATCGTCGACGAGGCCGGCCGCGAGCTGGCCGACCGGCGCCAGGGACGCATCCAGTTCCGCGGCCCGTCCGCCTGCCGCGGCTATTTCGACAATCCCGAGGCCACCGGCGCCCTGTTCGACGGGGCCTGGCTGGAGACCGGCGATCTCGGTTACACGGTGGGGGGTGAGCTGTTCGTCACCGGTCGGCGGAAGGATCTGGTGATCCGCGCCGGACGCAATCTCCATCCCCAGGACATCGAGGAGCTGGTCGGCGACATCGAGGGGGTGCGGCGTGGCTGCGTGGCGGTGATCGGTGTCCCGGCTCACGAAGAGGGCACCGAACGGCTGATCGTCCTCGCCGAAACGCGGCTCACCGATTCCGAGGCACGGCGGGCGCTGGAGGAAGCGATCCGCGAGCGGGTGGTGGCCTTCCTCGGCGAGGCGCCCGACGAGGTGGTGTTGCTCGCCCCGCGCAGTCTGCCGAAGACCTTGAGCGGCAAGCTTCGGCGATCGGCGGCCCGCGAACTCTACCGGGCCGGACGGCTGGGGCGGCGGCCGGCCGCCGCCTGGTGGCAGATCGCCGGGCTGCTGGCCGCCGCCGGCGGGGCCCGGTTGCGGCGGCTGTGGCGACAGGGGCGGGCCCGGGCCTACGGTCTTTACTTCTGGGCGCTACTGCTCCTGTTCGCATCGCCCGCCTGGCTCGGGGTCGTGCTGGCGCCGCGGATCGCTTGGCGGTTCGCCCTCGCCCGGGGGACGGCGCGGCTGTTCCTCCGTCTCGTCGGTATCGATCTGGCGGTGCGCGGGGTGGAGCGGCTGCCGGAGGGGCGGGCGGTGCTGGTCGTCAATCACGCGAGCTATCTGGACGGGCTGGTGCTGCTGGCGGCCCTGCCGCGGCGCCTCGCCTTCGTCGCCAAGGGGGCGCTCGCCCGCAATCCGATCGCCGGCCCGTTCCTCGCCCGGCTCGGGGCGGTGTTCGTCGCCCGCGGCCGGGCGGAGGAGCTCGAAGGAGAGCTAGCCCGGATCCGCGAGGCGCTGGGCGAAGACCGGCTGCTGGTGGTGTTTCCCGAAGGCACCTTCGATCGCGCTCCCGGTCTCCTGCCCTTCCATCTCGGCGGCTTCCGGGTGGCGGCGGAACTCGGCGTGCCGGTGGTGCCGGTGACCTTGCGCGGCACCCGCGCGATCCTGCGCGCCTGGCGGTGGCTCCCGCAGCGGGGGGCGGTGACGATCACCGTGCTGGCCCCGGTTCCGCCGGAAGGCCAGGGGTTCGCCGAGATCGTCGCCCTGCGGGACCGGGTGCGGCGGGCGATGCTCGAAGAACTGGACGAGCCCGATCTCGAGACCGCGGTGATGCTGCCGCCGGAGGCGACCGGCTGAGCGGCGGATGTCAGAGCATGCTCGGCAGCACCCGGTCCGGCGGCCGGTGGCCGTCGACGAAGGTCTTGATGTTGATGATCACCTTTTCGCCCATGTCGATCCGGCCCTCGATGGTGGCCGAGCCCATGTGCGGCAGCAGCACGACATTGGGGAGCTCCCGCAGCTTGGGATTGATCGCCGGTTCGTGCTCGAATACGTCGAGCCCGGCGCCGGCGAGTTCCCGGTTCCGGAGCATGCGGGTGAGGGCCATCTCGTCGACCACCTCGCCGCGCGAGGTGTTGACCAGGATCGCGTGCGGCCGCAGCAGCTTGAGGCGACGGGCGGACAGCAGGTGGTAGGTCGCCGGGGTGTGCGGACAGTTGACCGACAGGATGTCGATCCGGGCCAGCATTTGATCGAGGCTCTCCCAGTAGGTGGCCTCCAGCTCGGCTTCCAGATCCTCGTGGACCCGGCGGCGGTTGTGGTAGTGGATGGCGAGCCCGAAGCCGCGGGCGCGGCGGGCGACGGCGGTGCCGATGCGGCCCATGCCGAGGATTCCGAGCCGCTTGCCCCAGAGTCGGTGGCCGAGCATGGAGGTGGGGCTCCAGCCGGTCCATTTGCCGGAGCGCACGAGCCGCTCGCCTTCCACCAGCCGGCGCGAGACGGCGAGGATCAGGGCCATCGTCATGTCCGCGGTGTCCTCGGTCAGCACGCCCGGGGTGTTGGTCACCGTGATGCCGCGTTTGTAGGCCGCATCGACGTCGATGTTGTCGACACCGGTGCCGTAGTTGGCGATCAGGCGCAGACGCGAGCCGGCATGGGCGAGGAGCCTGGCGTCGATCCGATCGGTGACGGTGGGGACCAGCACCTCGGCGGTCTGGATCGCCTCCCGGAGCTGCTCGGGGGTCAGGGGCTGGTCGGTGTCGTTGAGGCGCGTCTCGAAGAGTTCCATCATCCGCGCCTCGATGACTTCGGGCAGCCTCCGCGTGACGATCACCAGCGGCCGGTTGCGCCCCATCCCCCGTCCTCCTCTACGCGACACTTGTGGTCCGTGGCGAACGCCCTTAGCAAAAAGGCGGATCGATCTCAAATGGCGTTGCGCGGATCGGGCCGCCATCTCTCAGCAGACGGGAACTCCGCGATGTTCATCGGCTTCGTCGCTCGTCCGCGTTCTCTTCGCCGGTCGCCGCCGCGGGTCGCGGGCCGGGGGCCGGGCCTCCTGCTGGCCGTCCTCCTCTTCGGGCTCCTCCTCGCTCCGCTCTCCGCCCAGGAAGCCGAGCGGATCGGCGAAAGCGGCCTTCCGCTGCCGCGCTTCGCCTCGCTGGCCTCGGACGAGGTCAACATGCGGACCGGCCCGGGGGCCCAGTATCCCGTTCGCTGGGTCTACCGGCGGCGTGGCCTGCCGGTGAAGATCGTCGCCGAAGCCGATCAGTGGCGCCAGGTGGTGGATCCCGACGGGGAGCAGGGGTGGATTCATTCGAGCCTGCTGTCGCGGCGGCACACGGTGCTGGTGGTCGGCCGAACGGTGGTGGAGGTCCGCCGCAGCCCCGACGCCGGGGCCAGGGTGCTGCTCCGGATCGAGCCCGGGGTGATCGTCGAGCTGGTGAGCTGCCGGGAGCAGTGGTGTCTGATCGACCTCGACGGGGATCGCGGCTGGCTGCGCCGGGCCGCTCTCTGGGGGGTGGGATCGTGAGGCCGGTCGAGGGCCGGCGATCCCGCCTCAGTCGTCCTCGCCGCCGGATACGGGCTGCGGCTGGTCGGCGTGGCGGACCCGGATCACCACATCGACCCGCTCGATGACCTTGCCGGGCGGCGGGTCGGGCAGGCGGGCGAAGGCGATGTCCTCGTCCGGGATATCGACCACCTCGCCGGTGGTACGGTCGTAAAAGTGCCAGTGGGAGGTGACGTTGGTATCGAAGTAGCTCTGGCCGCTGCCGACGACCACCTCGCTCAGCAGCCCCGCACGGGTGAACTGATGCAGGGTGTTGTAGACGGTCGCCAGCGAGACCGGGATCCCGTTCTCGCGGGCCTCGTGGAAGAGCTCCTCGGCGGTGACGTGTCGGGCGCCGCTGCCGAGCAGGAGATGGGCGAGGGCGAGTCGCTGCCGCGTCGGCCGGAGGCCGCGTGCCTTGAGCTGTCTCGCCAGGCTGATCTCGGACCCGCTCATGCCATCCTCGCATGCAGTTCGCCCCGAGGCCTCCGGAAGGCGGAATCCCATTCTGGAGCCTCTTCGAAGTAAAATGCTTCTGGTTCGCGTCTCCGTCAACCGCGACCGGATCACGCACCCGAAAGAATGCGCTGGACGAGCTGCCGCACCGTCGGCACGAACCCGTTGGCGTAGAATGGATCCTGACGGAAGCGGAAGACGTTGTGGCCGGCGAAGACGAGCTGGTTCTCGAGAGGATCGCCGCGCCCGTGGGCGACGTCCTGCAATGTTTTCTGGATGCAGAAGGAACGCGGATCGGGAAGTCGCCCGGTGGTGTAGTTTTCTTCCTGCTTCCAGCTCGAGAACTTGCACTGGCTGAGACAGCCCATGCAGTCGGCCTGGTCCCGGCGGATCTGCCGCGCCCGTTCGGGAGTGACGAAGATCATCGTCCCGTCGGGGGTGCGCATCGGCTGGGTGAAGCCGGCGGCGATCCATTCCTCGACCCGGGCGTGGTCCTCGGGGCGCATGTAGACGCCGCGCTTGTTGCGGGCGAGAGGGAAGTAGGCGGTGAAGCCGGTCTCGGGTTCGGGCTCGGCCCGGATCGGCACCTGCCGCTCCGAGCGTGCGACGAGCTCGTGCAGGAACTCGTTGTAGATGGCCGAGGAGTAGAAGCCGGTGGGGCTGAAGCGATGCAGCAGCACGTCACCGGGCTCGAGCTCGAGCAGCTTCTTCTTCCAGGCCTCGGGAATCGGGCTTTCGCGGGTGAGCAGCGGCCGGGTGCCGAACTGGAAAGCGATCGGCCCCAGTTCCCGGTTGCCGATCCAGTCCTTCCACTCGCCCAGGTTCCACACGCCGCCCGCCATCACGATGGGGACATGGTCGAGGCCGATGCTGCGCAGGAACTTGCGGATCTCGAGAACCCGGGGGAAGGGCGATTCGGGTTTGCGGGGATCCTCGCTGTTGGACAGGCCGTTGTGGCCGCCGGCGAGCCAGGGGTCCTCGTAGACCACCGCCCCGAGCCAGTCGGAGAAGCGGTGATAGGCGCGCTTCCACAATGCCCGGAACGCCCGGGCCGAGGATACGATCGGATAGTAGTAGACCTCGTAGCGGGCGCAGATCTCGGACAGGCGGTAGGGCATCCCGGCACCGCAGGTGACGCCGTGGATGAGGCCCCTGGCGCCTTCCAGCACGCCTTTGAGGATCCGCTCGCAGGCGGCCATTTCCCAGAGCACGTTGAGATGGATCCGCCCTTCGCCCCGCCGCAGCTCGTGGGCGATGCGCGCCTGGCTGATGGCGCCCCGGATCGAATAGGCGACGAGCTCTTCGTGCCGCTCCCGCCGGTTGCGTCCCCGGTAGGTCAGGGGTACGTATTCGCCGTTGTCGTCGACCACATCGGCGTTGACCCCGGAGATGGTACCGACGCCGCCGGCCGCCGCCCAGGCGCCCGCGGTGCGACCGTTGCTGACCGCGACGCCCTTGCCGCCCTCCACCAGGGGCCAGACCTCCTGGCCCGAGATGACCATCGGCTCGACCAAACTCATCCAGTCGCTACTCCCGTCCGCTGAGACCGGCGACACGACGCCACCCGGCGCTCATGCCATCTCCGGCGGCGAGGGGCGGCGCCGCCCCCCGGTCGCCGGTACCCGCGCGAAGGCGGGAGCGGTCGTCATGCGCGCCGGCGACCGCCGCCCCGCGGGCCGCGCGGCTCGACCTTGCGCTCTTCGCCGGTCTCCTGATCGACCGCACGCATGCTCAGCTTGACCTTGCCGCGATCGTCGACGGCCAGCACCTTGACCTTGACGACATCGCCCTCCTTGACGACGTCGGTCACCTTTTCCACCCGGCCGTCGGTCAGCTCCGAGATGTGGACGAGACCGTCGTAGTTGCCGAGGAAGTTGACAAAGGCGCCGAAATCCACGACCCGCACCACCTTGCCCTCGTAGATCCGGCCCACTTCGGGGGTCGCGGTGAGGCCGAGGATCCAGTCGGCCGCCTTCTTGGCGGCCTCGGCGTCGGCGGCCGCGATCCGCACCGTGCCGTCGTCCTGGATGTCGATCTTGGTCCCGGTGCGCTCGGTGATCTCGCGGATGGTCTTGCCGCCCGGACCGATCACCGCCCCGATCTTGTCGGTGGGGACCTGGATGGTGGTGATCCGTGGCACCGTGTCGCGCATTTCCGGGCGCGGCATGCCCAGGGCCTTGGCCATCTCGCCGAGGATGTGGAGCCGCCCGCGGCGCGCCTGGCCGAGGGCGGTCGACATGATCTCCTCGGTGATCCCGGCGATCTTGATGTCCATCTGCAGCGAGGTGATCCCGTTCTCGGTCCCGGCCACCTTGAAATCCATGTCGCCGAGATGGTCTTCGTCGCCGAGGATGTCGGACAGCACCGCGTAGCGCTCGCCCTCCTTGATCAGCCCCATGGCGATGCCGGCCACCGGCCGGGCCAGCGGGACGCCGGCGTCCATCAGCGCCAGCGAGGTGCCGCAGACCGTGGCCATCGAGCTCGAGCCGTTGCTCTCGGTGATCTCGGAGACGACCCGGATCGTGTAAGGGAAATCGTCCTTGGACGGCAGCAGTGGCCGGGTCGCCCGCCAGGCGAGCTTGCCGTGGCCGATCTCGCGCCGGCCCGGGGTCCCCATCCGCCCGACCTCGCCCACCGAATAGGGCGGGAAATTGTAGTGGAGCAGATAATGCTCGCGGAGATCGCCTTCGAGGGCGTCGACCACCTGCTCGTCCTGGCCGGTCCCGAGGGTGACGACCACCAGCGCCTGGGTCTCGCCCCGGGTGAAGAGGGCGCTGCCGTGGACCCGCGGCAGCACCCCCACCTCGGCGCTGATCGGCCGCACCGTGTCGAGATCGCGACCGTCGATGCGCCTGCCGGTGTCGAGCACCTGACCGCGGACGAGGTTCTTCTCGAGATGCTTGAACTCCTCGACCACCGCGGCGGCGAGCTCGACGTCGTCGCCGGCGAGCTCCTCGATCGCCCGGGTCCGGATCTCGGTGATGCGATCGTGACGCTGCTGCTTGACCGGTTCGGCGTAGGCCTCGCGCAGGGGGTCGGCGAACCGGGCCTCGAGCCGGGCGTAGAGGTCGCCGCGATCGGGCAGCTCCAGCTCCCAGGGCTCCCTGGCGCAGGCCTGCGCGAGCTCGAGAATGAGGTCGATCACCGGCTGGAACTGGCGGTGGCCGAACATGACCGCCGCCAGCATCGTCTCCTCGGCCAGCTCGTGGGCCTCGGATTCGACCATCATCACGGCGTCGCGGGTGCCGGCGACCACCAGATCGAGCTTGCTGTCCTTGAGCTCCTCGATGGCCGGGTTGAGAACGAACTCGCCGTCGATGTAGCCGACCCGGGCGGCGGCGATGGGGCCGAGGAAGGGGATGCCGCTGATGGTCAGTGCCGCCGAGGCGCCGATCATGGCGACGATATCGGGATCGGTCTCCCCGTCGTGGGCCAGCACCGTGCAGATGATCTGCGTCTCGTTGCGGAAGCCCTCCGGGAACAGCGGCCGGATCGGCCGGTCGATGAGGCGGGAGGTGAGGGTCTCCTTTTCCGAGGGGCGCCCCTCCCGCTTGAAGAAGCCGCCCGGGATCTTGCCGGCGGCGAAGGCCTTTTCCTGGTAGTTGACGGTCAGCGGGAAGAAGTCGATTCCCGGGCGCGGGGTCTTGGAGGCGACCGCCGTGCAGAGTACGACGGTCTCTCCGAGGGTGGCGAGCACGGCACCGTCGGCCTGACGCGCGAGACGGCCCGATTCGAGGGACAGCGTCTTGCCGCCCCATTCCATTTCCTTGCGTGTGATTTCGAACATCCTTTCTCGACCTTTGCCTCGAAGAGGCGGGAGCCGCGGTTCGCGGCGATTGGCGGGGTGCGGCCTCGTCCCTCCGGGGCGAGCGCGGCACCCTCCGCCGATGTCAGCGACGCAGGCCCAACCGCCCGATCAGCTTCTGGTAGCGCGCCGCATCCTTGCGACGCAGGTAATCGAGGAGCCGACGCCGCTGGCCGACCATCATCAGCAACCCGCGTCGCGAGGCGAAATCCTTGCGATGGGTCTTGAGATGCTCGGTCAGATTGGCGATCCGCTCGGTGAGAATCGCCACCTGCACCTCGGGCGATCCGGTGTCGCCCTCGTGGGTCGCGAACTCCTTGATGAGCTGTTCCTTGCGTTCGGACGTGATCGACATTCGACTCTCTGCTCCCGGCATCGTTCCGTCATCGGGGAGTGAAGACCCGCAGCGGGCTCAGCTCGGCGCCTTCCAGCCGGGCGAGGGCGACCAGTTCGCCGCCCTGCATGACCCGCACCGTCCCCCCCTCGTCGGCGGTCTCCGGCAGCAGCGCCGGAGAGATGCGGATGGCATGACCGGAGCGCATTCTGAGCGCCTGCGGTTCGGTGACGGCGAGCGCCGGGATGCCGGCCAGCGCCGTCGCCACCGGGGTGAGCACCTGGGGCAGGGTGTCGTCGCGGACGATCTGCTCCAGGGCGGAAAGGGAAACCGCGTGCTCGAGCTCGAAGGGGCCGACCGCCAGCCGCCTCAGCTCGGCGACATGGGCGTAGCAGCCCAGCGTCTCGCCGAGATCGCGGGCCAGGGCACGGACGTAGGCGCCCCGGCCGCAGACGACCTCGAACACGGCGGTGTCGGGGGAGGGGCGTTCCACGAGTTCGAAGGCGTCGATCCGCACCGGCCGCGGGTCGAGCTCCACCGCCTCGCCCCGGCGGGCGAGATCGTAGGCCCGCTCCCCGCCCACTTTGACGGCGGCGAAGACGGGGGGGCGCTGCATGATGGTCCCCAGGAAATCGGGCAGGGCGGCGAGGATCGCCTCGTCGCTCGGGCGCCGCTCGCTGGTGGCGACGACCCGTCCCTCGGCGTCGTCGGTGTCGCGGGCCTCGCCGAAGCGCATGGTGAAGCGGTAGCGCTTGGGGGCGTCCATCACGTAGGCGACGGTCTTGGTCGCCTCGCCGAGGGCGACCGGCAGGATGCCGGTGGCCAGCGGATCGAGGGTGCCCCCGTGGCCGGCCTTGCGGGCGTTGGTCAGCCTCTTGACGACGTTGACCACGTGGGTGGAGGTCATGCCGCGCGGCTTGTCGATCACCAGCCAGCCGTCGATGCGGATGCCCCGCCGCCTACGCCGTGCCATCGGGATCCTCTTCGTCACGCCGGGCGGGCATGGAGGCGAGGCCTTCGCGCAGCAGGCGCTCGATCTTTTCCGCCTCGGCGAAGCTGGGATCGGCGGTGAAAGCGAGCCGCGGCGCGTATTTGAGATGCATCTCCCGGGCCAGACGGCCGGCCAAGCGGGGGGCCGCCGCCCGCAGGGCCGCCCGCACCGGCGCGCTCAGCTCGCCGCCCAGCTCGTTGGCATAGACGGTGGCGTTCCGGAGATCGCGGCTGATCCGCACCTCGGTGACGGTGACGCTGACCCCTTCGAGGCGCGGATCGTGGATTTCGTTGCGCAGCAGATAGCCGGCCAGCAGATGCCGCATCTGCTCGCCGACCCGGAGCTGGCGCTGGGAAAGCGGCTGTTCGCCGCGTCGTCTCGTCATGAAGGGTGTCGTGCTCGCCTTGGCGATCGTGTTTTCCAGCAAGATAGGGCGTCCTCGGCCGTTGTCATCCGTCCAGGGTGCGGCTCACCTCCTGCACTTCGTAGGCCTCGATCACGTCGCCCTTGCGGATGTCGTTGTAGCCCTCGATGGCGATGCCGCATTCGAAGCCCTCGCGGACCTCGCGCACGTCCTCCTTGAAACGCCTGAGGGAGGCGATGGCACCCTCGTAGACCACGACATTGTCCCGCAGCAGGCGAACCCGGGCGTTGCGCCGGACGACCCCGTCGGTGACCATGCAGCCGGCGACCCGGCCGACCTTGGTGATGGAGAAGACCTCCCGCACCTCGGCATGGCCCAGGATCTGCTCCCTGGCCTCCGGAGCGAGCAGGCCCTCGAGCATCTTCTTCACATCGTCGAGCAGCTCGTAGATGATCGCGTAATAGCGGATCTCCACCCCTTCACGGCGGGCCGCGTCGCGGGCCGGCGCGTTGGCGCGGACGTTGAAGCCGATTACCAGCGCGCTCGAGGCGTGGGCGAGAGCGATGTCGCTCTCGGTGATGGCGCCGACGCCGGCATGCAGCACCCGTACCGCGACCTCCTCGCCGCCGAGCTTCTCGAGGCCCGCCGTGATCGCCTCGAGCGAGCCGTGGACATCGGCCTTGACCACCACCGGCAGCTCCTTGAGCTCGCCCTTCTTGAGCCGGGTGAACATCTCCTCCAGGGAGGAGCGCGCCGCGGTCGCCGGCCGCTTCTGCTCATGCAGCTTGCGTTGGCGGTATGCGGCGATCTCGCGCGCTCGCCGGTCGCTCTCGACGGCGACGAGCTTGTCGCCGGCCTGGGGCACCCCGTCGAGACCGAGCATCTCCACCGGCACCGACGGCCCGGCCGACTTCACCTGCCGGCCGCGATCGTCGACCAGCGCCCGCACCCGGCCCCAATGGGCACCGGCGACGACGATGTCACCGACCCGCAGGGTGCCGTTCTGGACGAGAACGGTGGCCACCGGGCCGCGGCCGCGGTCGAGCTTGGCCTCGATCACCGTGCCGTGGGCCTCGCGGTCGGGGTTGGCGCGGAGTTCGAGGAGCTCGGCCTGGAGCTGGATGGCTTCGATGAGCTGTTCGAGGCCCCGTTTCTCGACCGCGCTCACCGGCACGCAGAGCACGTCACCGCCGAACTCCTCGGGGACGAGATCGTAGTTGAGGAGCTCGTTCTTGACCCGGTCGGGATCGGCCTCCGGCTTGTCGATCTTGTTGATGGCGACGATGATCGGCACCCCTGCCGCCTGGGCGTGACGGATCGCTTCCACCGTCTGCGGTTTGACGCCGTCGTCGGCGGCCACCACCAGGACCACGATGTCGGTCACCGAAGCGCCGCGGGCGCGCATCGAGGTGAAAGCCTCGTGGCCCGGGGTATCGATGAAGGTGACCGGCATGCCGGAGCCGATGTCCACCTGGTAGGCGCCGATGTGCTGGGTGATCCCGCCGGCCTCGCGGGCGGCGACGTTGGTTTCGCGCAGGGCGTCGAGGAGCGAGGTCTTGCCGTGATCGACGTGTCCCATGACGGTGACCACCGGCGGTCGCGGCTTCAGCGATTCCGGTGTATCCGGTTCGCCCTCCAGCCCTTCCAGCACATCGGCCTCGCTGACCCGCTTGGGTTGATGGCCGAATTCGACCACCACCAGCTCGGCGGTATCGGCGTCGATGGTCTGGTTGATGGTCGCCATGATTCCGTTGCGCATCAGTGCCCGCACCACATCGGCGCCGCGCACCGCCATCCGGGAGGCGAGCTCCTGGACGGTGATGGTCTCGGGGATCACCACCTCGCGGACCGACTGCCCCGGCTGCTCCTGTTTCTGCTGGCGCTTTTCGCGCTCCCGCTGACGCCTGAGGGCGGCGAGACTGGGCTGGTGGACCTCCTCCTCCACCTCGCCGTCACCGGTCAGGACCACCCGCAGCGGCCGCTTGCTCTCGCGGGCATCGGGTTTGCGCAGGCTGGAACGGCCGGGCTTGCCGCGCTTGCGCCGTTCGGCGAGTTCCTCTTCCTCGAGCTCCTTCTTGGTCTTCGCCCGCTTGGCCGGCGCGGCGGGTCTGGGGGCGGCCGGCTGCGGGGCCGCCGCCCCGCCCGGGGCCGCCTCGGTCCGCTCGGCGGCGGCCTCCTGCTCGCGGCGCTTGGCCTCCTCTTCGGCCAGCAGCTTCTTGGCCATTTCCTCGGCCTTGCGCCGGGCCTCCTCCTCGGCCTTGCGCCGGGCCTCCTCCTCGGCCTTGCGCCGGGCCGCGGCCTCCTCCTCGGCCTTGCGCCGGGCCGCCTCTTCGGCGGCCCGGCGGGCCACCTCCTCGGCCCGCCGGCGCGCCTCCTCCTCGACCTTCTTGGCCTCGCTCAGGGCCTTGAGGCGGACCGCCTTTTCCTCGTCGGTGAGCGGCTTCAGGACGACCGTGCGCCGATCGCGCCCGCTCTTGGCCGCCGCCTGACCGCGGCCGTGGCTGGTGGTCTCCAGGACCCCGGTCTCCGCCTGGCGCTGGGCCGCCATCTCGCCGGCGGTGGCTCCGCGTGCGCTCCGCCGCCGCTTGACCTCGACCGCCACCGCCTTGCTCCGGCCGTGACTGAAGCTCTGGCGGATGGTACCGCTTTCGACGGTCTTCTTGAGCTCAAGGCGCGCGGACGGGCGGGACAACCCGATGCGAGGATTCCGATCCTGTCCTTTCGCGTCACTCATCTGTCTTTCGTGTCCTCGTCTGGATGTGTTCGTTCGCCGCCGGCGGGGGGCGATCTCCCCGCCACGTCCGCGACCGCGTCCTCCGTGGAAGCGCCGCGCAGGCCCTCGAGCCGGGAGAGTTCGGTCACCAGTCGTCGCGCGAGCCGGCCGGGGGCGAGCGCCACGTAGACCGCTTCCGGGCGTCCCAGCGCCGCTCCGAGGGCGGTTCTGTCGAGAGTCTCGAACCGCACCGTCTCCGGCGGCAGATGTCGGAAGCGCCGGCGGGCGTTGGCGCTCGCATCGCGGGCCACCAGCAGCACCGCCACCTCGTGACGGGCGAGCCGCTCGCGTACCTTCTCGAATCCCGCGACCACCTGGCCCGCCCGCCGGGCGAGACCGATGAGGTCGAGGCAGCGCCGTTCCAGGAGTCTTTCGAGCTCGTCACGGAGCGCCTCCAGATCGACCTCGCGCACCCCGGCGCGGGCCAGGCTGCGGCGGGTTCGCGGCGCCAGCAGCACCTCCCGGTCGGCACTCAGCCAGAGGCCGCGGCCCGGCAGCCGGCCGGCCAGATCCGGCACCAGCCGCCCGTCGGAACCGAGGACGAAGCGGACGAGCTTCTCCTTCGGCTCCGGGCTGCGCCGGGCCAGGCAGCGACGGCGTGGCCCCGTCGAGGGCGCTCCGGACATGACCGTCACGAGCGTGATGCGACCTCCTCCACCTCTTCGGCCTCGCTGGTTTCGGGCTCGATCCAGCCGAGGCGTACCCGGGCCTCCATGATCATCTCACCCGCCGTCGCCTCGTCGAGACCGGCATCGGGCAGCATCTCCAGGAGCTCGTCGGCAGCGAGGCCGGCGAAATCCTCGAGGCTTCCGACGCCGTTGCGCGCGAGCGTCACCACCGCGGCCAGATCGAGCTTCTCGAAGGCCAGCAGATCCTCGCTGACGCCGAGCCGTTCGGCTTCCTCGCGCAGCGCCGCGTCGCGCGCCTCCAGCCATTCGAGGGCCCGCTCCTTGAGGGCCTGGGCGATTTCCTCATCGAAGCCCTGGATGGCGGCGAGCTCGGCGAGCTCGCTGTAGGCCACGTCCTCGATCGAGCCGAAGCCCTCCGCCGCCAGGAGCTGGGCGATCATCTCGTCGACGTTGAGGTTCTCCATGAAGAGCTGGGTCAGCTCGCGGAACTCCCGGGTCCGCCGCTCGGATTCCTCGCTCTCGGAGATGATGTCGATGTCCCAGCCGGTGAGCTGCGAGGCGAGCCGCACGTTCTGACCGCGGCGGCCGATGGCGATGTGCTGCTGTTCGTCGGGGACGATGACCTCGATGCGCCTGGCCTCGGGATCGAGCACCACCTTGGTGACCTCGGCCGGGGCCAGGGCGTTGACCACGAAGGTCGCGGGATCCGGCGACCAGGGGACGATGTCGATCTTCTCTCCGGCCAGTTCCTGCACCACCGCCTGCACCCGGGAGCCGCGCATGCCGACGCAGGCGCCGACCGGATCGATGCCGCTGTCCTTGGAGTAGACCGCAATCTTGGCCCGCGAGCCTGGATCCCGGGCCACCGCCTTGATCTCGATGATGCCGTCGTAGATCTCCGGCACCTCCTGCTCGAAGAGTTTGGCGAGAAAACCCGGATGGGTGCGCGACAGGAAGATCTGGGGGCCGCGCATCTCGTGCCGTACGTCGTAGATGTAGGCCCGCACCCGGTCCTTGGGGCGGAACATCTCGCGCGGGATCATGTCCTCGCGGCGCAGAACGGCTTCGGCGCGGCCGAGATCGACGAGGATGTCGCCGCGCTCGATCCGCTTCACCTCGCCGACCACCACCTCGCCGATGCGGTCCTTGTATTCGTTGTACTGCCGCTCGCGCTCGGCCTCGCGGACCCGCTGAACGATGACCTGCTTGGCGCTCTGGGCGGCGATCCGGCCGAGGTCGATGGGCGGCAGCGGATCGAGGATGTGGTCGCCGATCTGGGCCGCCGGATTGCGGGCCCGGGCATCCTCGAGGAGGATCTGGCGATCGGGATCGGCGATCTCCTCCACCACCTCGAGCTCGCGGTAGAGGCGGAGTTCGCCGGTCTTGCGGTCGATCTCGGCGACGATCTCGTGTTCCTGGCCGTACTTGCGCCGGGCAGCGGTCTGGATCGCCTGTTCCATGGCCTGCAGCACCTCCTCGGCGCTGATGCCCTTCTCCTGCGCCACCGCATCGGCGACGCGCAGCAGTTCGGCCCGACTGATCCCGGCGGTGGTATCCATAGCCAAAGTCTCGTCCTCACTCCTCGCTCTGCCGCTGGGCCGCCGCCAGGAGGGCCTCGGTGAGGACCAGCTTGGCGCGCTGGATCAGGGCAAAGGGTATCACGATCTCCTCTCCGTCGACGGCGAGCAGCACATCTTCTCCCCGCACGCCCCGGAGCAGGCCACGAAAACGGCGTCTTCCTCCGAGCGGCTCGCCGGTTTCCACCCGCGCCTCGAAACCGGCGAAACGGTCGAAATCCGCGAGCTTGACCAGGGGCCGGTCGATTCCCGGCGAACTCACCTCCAGAACATAGCTGCCGGCGATGGGATCGGCGACATCGAGAACGGCGGAAACGGCGTGGCTGATCTCCGCACAATCCTCGACGGTCATCGGCCGGTTCGGATCGGCCGGCTCGGCCATCACCTGCAGCCGCGGCCGTCCGCCGCCGAACAGGTGGACCCGGACCAGCTCGAAGCCCATGCTCCGCAAGGTCGGTTCGATGAGCTCAGCGATCTCCTTGAATGGACCAACCCCCATTTTTGAAGTTGCACGCAGCCGCAACGGCGCGGGCCCCGGCCCACACCGCAGCGAACTCCAACGTTCCCGAGTTGCGCTTATATATGCGCCCGCGATCCCCGCGAAGCAAGGGCATACGCCGGCCGGGCCGCGCTGTCTAGAGGCGGCGGAAGCGCAGATGCACGGGCCGGCGACCGGCGGCCAGCGCCTTCCGCTCGTAGCGGGTGGGGGGCTGATCGGACGGACGCCGGCGCCAGTCGGCGGCGCGCTCGGCCAGCCAGTCGAGGCGCGGCTCGGCGAGCAGCGCTTCCAGCATCCAGCGAGCGTAACCGGGATCGTCGGTGGCGATGTGGAGCTCGCCGCCGGGGGCGAGGATGCGGGCGAATTCGGCCACCGTCGCGCGATCGACGAGGCGCCGCTTGTGATGCCGCTTCTTGGGCCAGGGATCGGGAAACAGCACGAACAGCCGCGCGACGGCGGCATCGGGCAGGGCGGCGATCAGCAGGCGGGCGTCGTCGGTGAAGAGGCGGATGTTGGCGAGGCCTTCGCGGGCGATCCGCGCCAGCAGGGCGGCGACACCGTTGACGAAGGGTTCGACGCCGAGAAAGCCGATCTCCGGATGGGCCGCCGCCCGGGTCGCGAGATGACCGCCGTCGCCGAACCCGATCTCCAGCCACAGCGGGCGCTCCTCGCCGAACAGACGCCGCGGATCGAGGGTCTCGCCCGCTCGGAGACGGATCTCGAGCCGCGGCAGCAGCTCCTCGAGCAGCCGCCGCCGGCCCGGTCGCAACCGGTGCCCCCGGCGCCGTCCGTAGAGCCGGCGCGGCGGCGCGGCGCCGTCGGAGCGCGGGGCGGCGATCGTTCCGACCTCAGTTGAAGGCGCGGCGCAGCTCGTCGACGAGATCGGTGCGTTCCCAGGAGAACCCGCCATCCTCCTCGGGCTCCCGGCCGAAATGGCCGTAGGCCGCGGTCCGCGCGTAGAGGGGCCGGTTGAGGCCCAGCCGCTCGCGGATTCCGCGGGGGCTGAGATCGAGATCGGCGAACATGTCGGCGAGGCGGACCGGATCGACCTGTCCGTTCCCACCCAGATCGACGTAGATCGAGAGCGGCTTCGAGACCCCGATCGCGTAGGAGAGCTGGATCAGGCACTTCCTGGCGAGACCGGCGGCGACGACGTTCTTGGCCAGATAGCGGGCGGCGTAGGCGGCCGAACGGTCGACCTTGGTCGGATCCTTGCCGGAGAAGGCCCCGCCGCCGTGGGGCGCGGCCCCGCCGTAGGTGTCGACGATGATCTTGCGGCCGGTGAGACCGGCGTCCCCCTCGGGACCGCCGATCACGAACTTGCCGGTCGGATTGACGTAGAACTCCTCTTCCGGGCACATCCAGCCCTCGGGCAGCACCCGCTCCACATGTTCGCGTACGAGCTCCCGCACCCGTGCCTGGCCGATATCGGCGCGGTGCTGGGTCGAGACCACCACCGAGGTCGCCCCCACCGGCCTCCCGCCGGCGTAGCGCAGGGTGATCTGGCTCTTGGCGTCGGGCCCGAACTCCGGCAGCAGCCCGGCGTGCCGGGCGTCCGAGAGGCTCTTGAGGATCCGGTGGGCGTAGTAGATGGGGGCGGGCATCAGCGCCGGGGTCTCGTCGCAGGCGTAGCCGAACATGATGCCCTGGTCGCCGGCCCCCTCGTCCTTCCCCTCGCGGGCGTCGACGCCCTGGGCGATGTCCGCCGACTGCTCGTGCAGGAAGACGTCGATCTCCACCGTCCGCCAGTCGAAGCCGGGCTGGGTGTAGCCGATCTCGCGCACCGCCTCGCGGGCGATGCAGCGGATGTGGTCGTGGGTGATGGTGTCCGGCCCCCGGACCTCGCCGGCGATGACGATGCGGTTGGTGGTGGCGAGGGTCTCGCAGGCCACCCGGGAGAAGGGATGGGCGCGCAGATAGGCGTCCACCACCTCGTCGGAGATTCGATCACAGACCTTGTCGGGATGGCCCTCGGCCACCGACTCGCTGGTGAAGACGTAATCCGAAACGGCCATGAATGTGCTCACTCCCTCGGCACGCGCCAACGGCTCCACCGCCTCCGGACGCGGCGGGCCGGGGGGTGGAATGTCCTGTTCCGACGAGGCGCGGGACTTAAAAACGAGCGGCGGGCGAAGGTCAAGTGCGAGGCTCGGCCTCGGCCACCTCGCGGTAGGGCACCTCGGCCAGGGCCTTGGCGAGGTCGAACAGCCGCCGGCGGACCAGCGGATCGGGGATCCGGTTGAAGGCCCGTACCAGTTCCAGGGTCTCGCGCCGGTCGATGATCCGAGGCTCCGGTCGCGCGGCGGTTTCGTGCCGGAAACCGGCCGCCGGCTCGGCGAGACCCGGCCCCGGCTGTCGCGCCTCCTCGAGACCCTCGAAGAAATAGTCGATGGGCACGGCCAGGACACGGGCGAGTTCGTAGAGCCGGCTGGAGCCGATGCGATTGGCACCGCGCTCGTACTTCTGGATCTGCTGGAAGGTGACGCCCACCAGCTCGGCCAGCCGTTCCTGGCTGAGGCCCATCAGCGCCCGGCGCAGTCGCAGGCGCTGGCCGACATGGACATCGACGGGATGGGGAAGATCCGACATCTGCCTTCCGTGATCGCGGCTTCGCGGCCGGGACCTCACCGCCGCACGGCCGGTTGCCCCGTTCGCGAGGAAGTTGTGGCACTTCGCGTGAAAAGATCAACCAGAAGGCCGACCAGCGCGACGATCACGACACTCAGCCAGGCCAGCGCCGGCAGGCGGGCGATGGGGGGCGGGGCGATGGCCGTGGGCAGGGTGGTGTCGATGACCCCCGTGGCCATCAGCGGAAGGGCGGCGCGGACCCGGCCGAAACCGTCGACCACCGCCGAGATGCCGGTGTTGGCGGCACGCACCAGCGGCAGACCGGTTTCGGCGGCGCGCATCCGGGCCATGGCGAAATGCTGGTAGGGACCGGAACTGCGGCCGAACCAGGCGTCGTTGGTGATGTTGATCAGCAGTCGGGCGTGGTCGCTACCGTCGGTGGCCCGTCCCGGGAACGCCGCCTCGTAGCAAATGAGGGGGCTGAAGGGAGGGATGCCCGGGGCGGCGAGCGTACGGCGTCCCTCGCCGGGACGGAAATCGATCGTCCCCTTGGTCAGCTTCTTGAAGCCGATCCGGCCGAGGACCTTGCGGAACGGCAGGAACTCGCCGAAAGGCACGAGATCGACCTTGTCGTAGCGATCGAGGATTTCGCCCCGCGAATCCACGAGATAGAGGCTGTTGGTGAGATCCGGCCTGCCGTCGATCTCGGTGTAGCGGTCGGCGCCGAAGACGAGATAGGCGCCCTCGGGAATCGCAGCCGCCAGCTCCTGCCGCACCTCTTCCCGCTCGACGGCGTAGGGCACGGCACTCTCCGGCCAGACCACCAGATCCGGGGGTGTTTCCAGCCAGTCCGCGCGGCTCAGCTCCAGATGCTTGCGGAACCAGGCGAGCTGCTTGTCGGGATCCCATCGGTGATGCTGGGCGATGTTGGCCTGGACGATGCGGACCCGCTCGGCCTCCGTCGCCGGCGGCGGATCGCCGGCGAGCCGCCAGCTACCGGCGGCCAGCAGGAGCAGGGGAAAGCCGAGCAGCGCGAGGGCCGGGACCCGCCGTCGACGCCCGTCCTCGAGCCACAGCACCGCGAGGGCCGCGGCGAACACGGTCAGCAGCCCGAGGCCGGTGGTGCCGATCCAGGCCACCGGCTGGAGGGTGGCATCGGTGGCCGCCCAGACGACGGCGATCGGATTCCAGGGAAAGCGCACCCCCCAGTCGCCGCGCAGCAGCTCGCCGCCCGCCCAGAAGACGGCGAACAGGGCCGCGTGCAGCGGTGGCGAGACGGCCCGCGTCCAATGGCTCAGGAGGGCGATCACCGCCGGCCCGACGGCCAGCACGCCGACCAGCAGGGTGACCGCCGGCACGGCGAAGACGCCGAACCGTTCGGCATCGGCGAAGAAGGCGATGCCCACCCAGTAGAGGCCGGCGAGGAAGAAGCCGACGCCGAACAGCCAGCCGCGCAGCAGCGCCCGCCGGGCCTCGCCGGCGTGGCGGGAAAGGTGGAGCAGGACCGCGAAACCGACCAGCCCGGGGAGGAAGAAGACCGGCGGGAGTGCCGCCGCCACCAACAGGCCCGCGAGCAGCGCGGACCACAGCGGACGGGTCGCGAGAAACCGCCGCAGCCGGGTCTCCCCGAGGATCGAAGGCTCGCTCACATCGGCTCTCCCTTTGGTGACCCGGCTGCGGGTGGGCGATGGATCAGGACCCTGCGGATCCGGCGCGGATCGGCGTCCAGGATCTCGAAGAGGATGCCCGCCGGATGGGGGATCGTCTCGCCCTTTTCCGGGATCCGATCGATCAGGGCGTAGATGAGTCCGCCCAGCGTATCGACGTCCTCCCGTTCCTCCTCGTCGAGGAGCCGGAGCCCCAGATGTTCCTCCACCGCCTCGAGATCCACCCGGGCGTCGGCTTCGACGGTCCCGTCCGGGCGCTCGACCAGCACCGGTGGTGTCGTCCGCTCGTGCTCGTCCTGCAGTTCGCCGACGATTTCCTCGCAGATGTCCTCCATGGTCACGAGTCCGTCGGTGCCGCCGAACTCGTCGACGACGATCGCCACGTGCTGATGGCTGCGGCGCATCTCCAGCAGCAGATCGAGGACCCGCATCGAGGGGGGCACGACCAGCACCGGACGCACGATCTCGGCCAGGGAGAAGGCCTTGCCGTCGCCCCAGAAAGGCAGGAGATCCTTGACGTGGATGATGCCCAGCACCTCGTCCAGGGTCCCGCGGTAGACGATGAGACGGCTGTGCCCGGAACGCCGCATGGCGGCGATCACCTCGGCGAGCCCGGCTTCCACGTCCACCCCCTCGATGTCGGCGCGGGGCACCATCACATCGTCCACCCGCAGCTCGCCGAAGGCGACGGCGTTGAGCAGCAGGGTCCGCTCCTCCGGCGGCAACCGTCCGATGCCGCGCGATTCCGCCTCCTCGATCATGTCCTCGAGGGCTTCGCGCACATCCTCCTCGTCACGACCGGTGAGTTCGCGGATCCGCCGCAGCAGCCCTTCCATGAAGGAAGGCGCTTGGCTCTCGCCGCGTCTGGGTCCCGCCTTCATCGCACCGCCACCGCATGAGGATCGGGCAGGCCGAGAGCGGCGAGCACCCGGCGCTCCATCTCCTCCATGGCCGCCGCCTCCGCTTCCCGCTCGTGATCGTGGCCCAGCAGGTGCAGCAGACCGTGGATCAGCAGATGGGCGAGATGGGCGGCCAGCGGCTTGCCTTCACGGCGCGCATCCGCCCGCACCGTCTCGAAGGCGAGGAGAATGTCGCCGAGCAGCAGGGGGGCGGGGGCGCGCCCGGCGGTCTCGAGCTCGGCCGGCGTCAGGGTCGGGAAGGAAAGGACGTCGGTCGCCCGGTCCCGGCCGCGATAGCGGGCATTGAGTTCCCGGACCCGGGCATCGGAGGTGAGGAGAACGGCGAGCTCGACGGGGAGGTTCGGTCCGGCGATGGCGAGGCCGGTCGCCAGGCAATGGCGGCAGAAGGCTTCGATGTCCGCGACTTCCCGTGTCCAGCGGGGATCCTCGATCGCGAGGTCGATTGTGCAGCTACTGTCGCTTTCCATCTGCGTTCACGTGTTCTCGTCGGCTCCGCCCGTGGTCGCCTCGGCGGGGGATGCCGGAGCCTCGCGCCGATCGTAGGCCTCGATGATCCGCGATACCAGCGGATGGCGCACCACGTCGGACCGGTCGAAGGACACCACCTCGACCGCCGACAACCCGCGCAGCCGCGCCACCGCGTCGGCGAGGCCGGAAGTGGCGCCGGGCGGCAGATCGAGCTGGGTGGGATCGCCGGTGACCACCATCCGTCCGTTCTCGCCCAGCCGGGTGAGGAACATCTTCATCTGCGCCGGGGTGGTGTTCTGGGCCTCGTCGAGGATGACGAAGGCATTGGCGAGGGTCCGCCCGCGCATGAAGGCCAGCGGCGCGATCTCGATCTGACCGCTCTCGATGCGGCTCGCGAGCTTGCCCTCCGGCAGCATGTCGTGGAGCGCATCGTAGAGCGGTCGCAGATAGGGATCGACCTTCTCCTTGAGATCGCCGGGCAGAAAGCCCAGCCGTTCGCCCGCCTCGACCGCCGGGCGGGAGAGGATGATCCGGTCGATGCGCCGCTGACGCAGCATGACCAGCGCCGCCGCCACCGCCAGATAGGTCTTGCCGGTGCCGGCCGGACCGAGGGCGAACACCAGATCGTATTCGAGCAACGCCCGCAGATAGCGCGCCTGATTGGGGGAACGCGGCAGGATGGTCCGCCGCTCGGTACGGAGGTCGAGCGCCGGACCGCGGCCGTCCCGCGGCTCGCGGTCGGCGCCCCGCACCATCCGCACCGCGGCGTCCACCTCGTCGCCGCCGATCATCACCCCGCGCTTGAGCTGGGCGTGGAGCTCCTCGAGCACCGCCACCGCCGCCCGCACGTCGCTGTCCTGGTTGCCGTGCACGAACACTTCATTGCCGCGGGCGACGAGGCTCACCGGCAGGCGCTGCTCGATGCGCGCGAGGTTGACGTGATGGTAGCCGAACAGAAGAGCACAGGTGGCGTTGTCTTCGAAGCGGATCCGCTGACTGGCTTCGGTGAGCTGGGCGATCGGTGCGACCGTGGTCAGTGGCGTATCTCCCTGGATGTCACATGCTGCGCGTCTGGAGCCGGCCGGCGAGGCTGTGGGTATGCGCCTCGGTGATCCGGACCGAGACGAGATCGCCGATCCGCTGCTCCGGTGCCTCGAGGTGCACGCTCTGCATATAGGGCGTCCGGCCGAGAAGTTGACCCGGATGGCGTCCCGGGCGTTCGAGCAGTACCGGCAGTTCGCGGCCCCGCTGGGCGGCGTTGAAACGGCGCGTCTGTTCCTCGAGCAGCGCCTGCAACCGGGCGAGCCGCTCGGCCTTGACCGTCTCCCGCACCTGACCCGGCATCGCCGCCCCGGGGGTCCCCGGTCGGGGACTGAACTTGAAGGAGTAGGCCTGGGCGAAGCCGACCTCCTCGACCAGCGCCAGGGTGGCCGCGAAATCGCGTTCCTCCTCGCCGGGGAAGCCGACGATGAAGTCCGAGGACAGGGCGATGTCCGGCCGGGCTTCGCGCAGTGCGGCGACGGTCCGCCGGTAGTCGGCGACCGTGTGACGGCGGTTCATCGCCCGCAGCACCCGGTCGGAACCGGACTGCACCGGCAGGTGGAGGAAGGGCATGAGCTGCGGCACCTCGCGGTGGGCGGCGATCAGCTCGGCATCCATGTCGCGGGGGTGGGAGGTGGTGTAGCGGATCCGCAGGAGACCCGGAATCCCGGCCAGTTCGCGGATCAGACGCCCGAGCCCCCATTCGCGACCACCCGGACCTTCGCCATGATAGGCGTTGACGTTTTGCCCGAGCAGGGTGATCTCCCGCGCCCCGCGCCGCACGAGATCGCGGGCTTCGGCGAGCACCTCGGCGACCGGGCGGCTGGTCTCGGCACCTCGGGTGTAGGGCACGACGCAGAAGGTGCAGAACTTGTCGCAACCCTCCTGCACGGTGAGAAAAGCCGTCACCGGGCTTTCCCCGTCCTCGCGCGGCAGTTCGTCGAACTTGCTCTCGCGTGGAAAGCTCGTGTCGATGACCCCGCCGCGGCTGCGGGCCCGCCGCGCCAGGAGCTCCGGCAGGCGGTGGTAGGCCTGGGGACCGACGACGATGTCGACGAAGGGGGCACGCTCGGTCACCGCCTCGCCTTCCGCCTGGGCGACACAGCCGGCGACGGCGAGCAGCATGTCGCCGCCCTCGCGGCGGCGCTGCTCGCGCAGGCGCCGCAGGCGGCCGAGCTCCGAATAGACCTTCTCCGCGGCCTTCTCGCGGATGTGGCAGGTATTGAGCAGCACGAGATCGGCGGCGGCCGGATCCTCGACGCGATCGTAGCCGTGGCGGGCCAGCATGGACGCCATCCGATCGGAATCGTAGACGTTCATCTGGCAGCCGTAAGTCTTGATGAACAGTTTCTTGCGCACGCCTGGGCGGGGCTCGTTCACGGGCGGTCTCCGGGCGGCTCAGATATGGAGACCACGGCCGGTTTCAAGCGCGCCGCGCAAGGTTCCGTCGGGCCGCACCGGTTCTCCGGGAACCGCCGCCGGGACGCCGGCGTTCCCGGAACCGGGAAAGACGGATGCGAACATCCTCACATGCGCCATCCTTCAGCGAAGGTGGAACTCGCGAACGCCGATCGAAGTCTACATCGGCGGATGAACCGAAACAAGGCGCGGCCCGGCGGCCGCGCCGCGAGGTCGGCATCCCGATACGGCGGCGGTCAGACCGGACGCCGTCCCCGCGCCCGCGGCTGCTTGCCGAGGCCGATCTTCTTGGCCAGCGTGCTGCGCTGCTTGGCGTAGTTGGGGGCGACCATGGGATAATCGTCCGGCAGCCCCCATTTGCGGCGGTACTCTTCCGGCGTCATGTCGTAATGGGTCTTGAGATGCCGCTTGAGCATCTTGAGCTTCTTGCCGTCCTCGAGACAGACGATGTAGTCGGGGGTCACCGACTTGCGGATCGGAACCGCCGGGACGGGCTTCTCCTGGGGCTCCGGTTTCTCCTCCTTGCCCTGCGAAGCGAGTGCCGTATAGACGAGGCCGATGAGTTGCGGCAGGTCGCTGACGGCCACCGTGTTGTTGGAAACGTGCGAGGCGACGATTTCGGTCGTCAGGGACAACAGCTCGCTCTGGCTTATTTTTTCACTCTCGCTCATAACAGGTCTGGTCCTTCGGCTCGTTTGTTCGGAACAGAGTGGCGACTAGCATAGGAAGTTTACTGGAAATGGCAAGCCTGCCACCTTCAGGAAAAGAAAAGCAGGACAACAGGTCCGTGAGCGTCGATCACGAACTCGATATTACGGCCGAAGTCTGTCCCATGACCTTCGTGCGCACCAAGCTGCGCCTCGAAAGCATGGAAATCGGCCAGGTTCTGCGGGTCCGGCTGCGCCGGGGCGAACCGCTGCACAACGTGCCCCGGGCCCTGCTCGACCACGGTCAGGAGATCCTCGCCTGCGATCCGGTGGGGGGCGACGTCTACGAACTGCTGGTTCGCCGGCGCCGCTGAGACAATTTAACGCGTCTCGTTAACGCGTCTCGTCTCGACCTGTCTCGACGGCCGGGGCGGTGCCGCAGCTCCGGTAGAGGTCGCAGCGCATGGTGTAGGCGTTGCTTCGGCTGCCGTCGGCGTGCTGATAGTAGTCGGGACGCAGGCCGACCCGCTGAAAGCCGTGCGCCTCGTAGAGTTTCTGCGCCGCAACGTTGTCGGTGGCCACCTCGAGGAACATCGAACGGGCCCCGGCGAGGAGGCAGCGTTCCATCGCCACCCGCAGGAGGCTGCAGGCGATGCCGCGGCGGCGATAGGCGGGGCTGACGCCGATCGACAGCAGCTCGCTCTCGCTGCCCGTCACCCGGCAGATGGCGAAGCCGACGCCGCGCATGGCGTCGATGCCCGCGAGCTTGCGGTCGAACAGGCGGGCGATGAGGCCGAAGCCGCCGGGGGTCGCGAGGAGATGGGCGAGATCGCCGCGGCTCCAGCCCTCGGCGAAGCAGCTCCGGTGGAGGCGCGCCACCCGGCCGATGTCGAACGGGCCGACCGTCTTGATGCTGACCTGTCCCGGCCGGTTGAGTGCCAGCATCGCTCACTCGGCGAGCGCGACGAGCGGACGGCCGGCACGGGGATCGGCATCGGCGGCCCGCAGATAGAGCGGTTCGATCCGGTGACCGGCGAGCCCGCGTTCGCCGGCGGCCCGCCGGCGCCGGGCCAGCAGCGCCACCGCCCGCGCATCCGGCGCCCCTTCGAGGATCTCGTGTCGGGTGCCGAGGAGCGCCGCGAGCGGCTCCGGCTCGGGGGTCACCACGACGGCGGCGGCCGGGATCCGCGGCAGGAGTTCGGCCGCGGCGACCGACGCCGGCGCAGCGAGCGGCACGGCGTCGGCAGCGAACGGCTGGAAGTAGAGATGGCCGCGCTTGCCGGGGAGGATCGCCGTCAGGGGACGGTCACCGGCCCGCTCCCGGACGCTCGACGCCAGCACCTCGAGGGTTCCCACCGGATGGACCGGCAGCCCGGTGGCGAGGGCCAGGGCGCGGACCACCGCCACCGCCGTGCGCACCCCGGTGAAGCTGCCCGGACCCACCGTCGCCGCCAACGCCTCGAGAGCGTTCCAGTCGCGGTCGTGACGCCGGCAAAGCTCGTCCAGCAGGGCGACGATCTCCTCGCCGCGCCATTCGCCGGCGCCGCGCCGCGACGCCCCGAGTTCGGCTCCCCGACGATCGAGGAGAACGGCCGAAAACCGGCGCAAGGAACAGTCGAATGCGAGCAGGGCCACTCGGCTTCCGCCCGTCAGGACACGGCCCGCACCTCGACCACCTCCGGCACATAGTACTTGAGGAGGTTCTCGATGCCGTTCTTGAGGGTGACGACGGCGCTGGGACAGCCCGAACAGGCACCCCGCAGATGCAGATAGACGACGCCCCGCTCGAAGCCGTGGAAGACGATGTCGCCGCCGTCGCGCGCCACCACCGGCCGCACCCGGGTGTCGATCAGCTCGCGGATCGCCCGCACCGTCGCGTCTTCCTCGGCCGGTCGGGCCTCGGCGTCGCGGTGCCGCTCGAGAGCTTCCGGCGCCACCGTCGGATCGCCGGAGAGATAGTGCTCCATGATCGCGCCCAGGACCGCCGGCTTGAGGAGATACCAGTCCTCGGCCTCGGATTTGGTGACGCTCACGAAATCGCCCCCGAGATGGACGCCGACGATCCCGCCCACCGCGAAGATGCGCCGGGCCAGCGGCGACAGACGCGCGGCCTCCTCGGGATCGGTGAAATCGAGCGTCGCCTCGGGCGAGACGTCCTTGCCCGGGAGGAACTTGAGGGTCGCCGGATTCGGCGTCGGCTCGGTCTGGATGAACATGATCCGTCCCCCTGCGGGCGACCGGTCGGGTCGGTCACCCTATTTGAGCAGGATATTGGTTACCTCGCGCAACTGCGTTCGTCCACGCAGAAGAAGGAACCCTTGGGCGGCAAGATGGTTCGGCAGCAACTGTCCGTCCATATCGCCGTTGGCGACCACCCAGGGCATCAGCAGGGAGGCGTCCCGCAGGGTGTCGAGCATCTGCTCCCAGGCCTTCTCCAGATTGCGCTCCCTGATGACCTCGGCGAAATCGCGCCCCAGCCCCTGGAGGAGGAGATAGTAGGCGTAGAGCCGCCCCTTGGTGGCGTAGAACACGTCGTCGGCCTCGAGATCGAGCCAGCGGCGGCCGCCGAGGTCGATGCGCTCCGCCAGCAGGGCCGAGGCGGAGCCGAGATCGGAGGCGATCCGGTCGAGGGTCGCCAGCAGATTGTCGGTCCGGCGATCGAACACCGCCTGGCCGCCGGCCAGCCGTTCGTTGTAGCGGCGCAGGGCTTCCATCGCCTTGCGGTACTGGCTTTCCGAACTCGGCTGCACCGGCGTCGTCGACCATTCGAAGATCCACACGTCACCCGGATACTTGAGACGTCCGGCGGCCGCGTCGGCATCGGGGTCGATCTGGCTCGAGCCGCGCACCCGGGCGAGTTCGTCGGTGAGCTCGATCGCGAACCGCGACAGCGCGTAGATGATGCCCGACTGATAGGCGGGCATGTTGTCGAGCAGGGCACCGGGCAGGAACAGCGGATCGTTGCCCACCCAGCGGTTGCGATCGACCTCGCGCTCGATCAGGGCGGCGGCCAGGGCCACCGCCGCCGAGCCGCCCGGCGGCACCTCCACCGTCGCGGCGAAATCGGGATCGTCGTCGATCTCGTGAACGACCATCATGCCGACGGCGTAGTAGAGAAAGACCAGCAGCAGCAGGATCAGCGGCAGGGCGAGAATCCGCCTGCCGAGCCCGCGCCTGCCGCCCGCTTCGGTCTCCTGTGCCTGGGCCATCCGTCCGTCCGCTCCCCTGTGCACGCTGTCTTCCGCTGCCGCTCCACAGTTAGGGCGTGACGGCGGCGGCGGAAAGGCCGGGGCGTCACTCCTCCGCCGTGGCGGAGGGCGGGGCGGGTCGCCGAGCCTTTGCTTTTTTGCGCCGCGGCCGTACCGTGGGGGCCGGGGAGAGTTCCGCCACCGACCAATCCGGGAGGGATCATGCCGAGGATCACCGCCGCTCTGTTCGCCGGAGCGATCCTGTTCGCCGGCGGTCTGCAGGCCCAGGAGTTCAAGCCGGCCATCATTTTCGACATGGGCGGCAAGTTCGACAAATCCTTCAACGAGGCCGCCTACAACGGGGCGGAGAAATTCAGGAAGGAGACCGGAATCGCCTATCTCGAGTTCGAGGTCACCAACGAGGCCCAGCGCGACCAGGCCCTGCGCCGGATGGCCCGCAAGGGCGCCGATGTGGTGGTGGCGGTCGGGTTCGCCTTCGCCACCCCGCTCGAGGCGGTGGCCGCCGAATATCCGGACACCAAGTTCGTGATCATCGATTCGGTGGTCGAGAAGCCCAACATCCAGTCGGTGGTGTTCAAGGAGCACGAAGGCTCCTTCCTCGTCGGCATGGCCGCCGCCCTCGCCTCCGGGACCGGCAAGCTGGGCTTCATCGGCGGCATGGACATCCCCCTCATCCGCAACTTCGCCTACGGCTACGAGCAGGGCATCGAATACGTGAACCCGGATGCCGAGCTGTTCGTCAACATGACCGGCAACACGCCGGCCGCCTGGAACGATCCGGCCAAGGGGGCGGAGCTCGCCATCAGCCAGTTCGACCGCGGCGCCGACGTGGTGTACGCGGCGGCCGGCGGCACCGGACTCGGTGTGCTGCAGGCGGCGGCCGACCGTGACAAGCTCGCCATCGGCGTGGACAGCAACCAGAACTGCATCCAGCCCGGCCATGTCCTCACCTCGATGCTCAAGCGGGTCGATGTCGCCGTCTACAAGGCCTTCACATCGGCGCGCGACGGCACCTGGCAGGCGGGAACCCGGGCTCTCGGGCTCGCCGAGCAGGGCGTCGACTACGCCGTGGACGAATGCAACGAGGATCTGCTGACCGCCGAGATGCGGGCCAGGCTCGAAGAGGCGCGGGAACGCATCATCGCCGGCGAGCTCGTCGTCGAGGACTACTATTCGACCATGAAGCAGTAGCGGACCGCCGCCGATGGGGGCGGAGGCCGCGGCCGCGGGGGTGGACGAGACCCCCGCGGTCGAGCTGCGCGGGATCTGCAAGAGCTTCGGTCCCGTGCAGGCCAACCGCGAGGTGGATCTCGCGGTCGCCGCCGGCACCATCCACGGCATCGTCGGCGAGAACGGGGCCGGCAAATCGACCCTGATGAACATCCTCTACGGCTTCTACCAGCCGGATGCGGGGCGCATTCTCGTCGACGGCCGGCCGCGGCGCATCCGGTCGCCCCTGGATGCGATCCGCGCCGGGATCGGCATGGTCCATCAGCATTTCATGCTGGTGGAACCGTTCACGGTCCTCGAAAATCTGCTGCTCGGCGCCGAAGGGGGGTTCACCTTGGAGGCGGGCATCGCCCGCGCCCGCCGCGAGATCGAGGCGATCGAGCGGGACTACGGCCTCGAAGTCGATCTCGACGCGGTGGTCCGGGACCTGCCGGTGGGGGTGCAGCAGCGGGTGGAGATCCTGAAGGCCCTGTTCCGCGGCGCCCACATCCTGGTGCTCGACGAGCCGACCGGGGTGCTCACCCCCCAGGAAGCGGACCATCTGTTCCGGATTCTCGAAAATCTCCGCGAACAGGGCCGCACGGTGGTCCTGATCACCCACAAGCTGCGGGAGATCATGGCCGTCACCGATCATGTCAGCGTGATGCGGGGCGGGCGGATGGTGGCCCACCGGCGGACCTCCGAAACCTCCACCGAGGAGCTGGCGGAGCTGATGGTGGGCCGCAAGGTGCTCCTGCGGGTGGAGAAGGGCCCCGCCCGACCCGGCGAGCCGGTGCTCGAGGTCGCCGGGCTCGAGGTGCGCGACGATTTCGACGTGCCGCGGGTGCGGGATGTGAGCTTCACCGTGCGTGCCGGCGAGATCCTCGGCATCGCCGGGGTCGCCGGCAACGGCCAGTCGGAGCTCCTCGAGGCGCTCGCCGGGATCCGCCGGCCGAGCCGCGGCCGGATCCTGCTGCGCGGCCGGCCGGTCGAGGACGCCGCCCGGGCCCGCGCCCGCCGGCTCGGCCATGTGCCGGAGGACCGGCTGCGGATGGGGCTGGTGCGCAGCTTCACCGCCTGGGAGAACGCGATCCTCGGCTACCAGCGGCTCGCCGGCTATCTGCGGGGGGGATTCCTCCGGCGCCGCCGGATGATCGCCGGCTGCGTCGACTGGATGGAGCGCTACGATGTGCGGCCCCGCGATCCCTTCCTGCACGCCGCGGATTTTTCCGGCGGCAATCAGCAGAAACTGGTTCTCGCCCGCGAGCTCGAACACGATCCGGATCTCCTGCTGGTGGGGCAGCCCACCCGCGGCGTCGACATCGGCGCCATCGAGTTCATCCACCGGCGCCTGGTGGCGATGCGCGATGCCGGCAAGGCCATTCTCCTGGTCTCCGTGGAGCTCGAGGAGGTGATGTCGCTGGCCGATCGCATCCTGGTGATGTTCGACGGGCGCATTATGGGAGAGATGGCGGCCGAGGAGGCCGAGGAACGCCGGCTCGGACTGCTGATGGCCGGCGTGACGGCGGAGGCGGGCTGAGATGGCGGCCCGGCGACGGCTGCCCTTCTGGGCGGACTATCTGCTGCTGCCGTTCCTCAACCTTTCGCTCGCCTTCCTGGTCTCCGGTCTCGTCGTGCTGCTGCTCGGCGAGAACCCGATCGCCGCGGTGAAGCTCCTCCTCTACGGCGCCTTCGGCTTCGGCGAGGCGGTCGGCTACACGCTGTTCTACGCCACCAATTTCATCTTCACCGGGCTCGCCGTGGCGCTCGCCTTCCATGCCGGGCTGTTCAACATCGGCGGCGAGGGGCAGGCGGCCCTCGGCGGCCTCGGGGTGGCGCTCGCCGCGCTCTGGTTCGGCCATCTCCATCCTCTGCTGGCGATTCCCCTCGCGGTCGTCGGCGCGGCGCTCCTGGGCGGGATCTGGGGCTTCATCCCGGGCTGGCTGCAGGCCAGACGCGGCAGCCACACGGTGATCACCACCATCATGCTCAATTTCGTGGCCGCCTCGATCATGACCTATCTGCTGGTCAACGTGATCATCAAGCCCGGCCAGTCGGCGCCGGAGACCGTGACCTTCGCCGAGAACGTCTGGCTGCCGCAGCTCCACGGTCTGCTCCAGCCGCTCGGCATCGCCATCGGCCGCTCGCCCCTCAACCTCGCCTTTCCGATCGCTCTCCTCTGCGCCCTCCTGGTCTGGATCTACGTCTGGAAACTGCGTCTCGGCTACGAGCTCCGGGTGGTGGGGCGGAGCGAGCCGGCGGCGCTTTACGCCGGCATCTCCCCGGCCACCCACATCGTGCTGGTGATGACCATCGCCGGCGCTCTGGCCGGGATGATGGCCCTCAACGAGGTGCTGGGCGCCCAGCATCGCCTCGTGCTCGGGTTCACCGGCGGCTACGGCTTCGTCGGCATCGCGGTGGCGCTCATGGGACGCAACCATCCGCTGGGCGTGGTCCTCGCGGCTCTTCTGTTCGGCGCCCTCTATCAGGGTGGTGCCGAGCTCGCCTTCGACATGCCGCGCATCAACCGTGACATGATCGTCGTCATCCAGGGGCTGGTCATCCTCTTCGCCGGCGCCCTCGAGCACATGTTCCGCCCGACCCTGGAGGCGCTGTTCGTCCGCACCCGTCCGGTACCGGTCTGACGAAGATGAACGATCTCTTCCTCCAGGTCCTGCTGCTCGCCGACAGTACCCTGCGGCTGGCGACGCCGCTGGTGCTGGCCGCCTTGGCCGGCCTTTTCTCCGAGCGTTCGGGAGTGGTGAACATCGCCCTCGAAGGCAAGATGCTGGGCGGGGCCTTCGCCGCCGCCGCCGCCGCCCAGCTCACCGGCTCGGCCTTCGCGGGGCTGTTCGCGGCCATCGGCTTCGCCGTCTTCCTGGCTCTCGTCCACGGTTTCGCCTCGATCACCAACCGCGGCGATCAGGTGGTCTCCGGGATGGCCCTCAACATCATGGTGGCGGGTCTCGGGCCGACCCTCGCCGATGCCTGGTTCGGCCAGGCCGGACGGATTCCGGTGACCGCCGAGGGTGCGCGCTTCCGGCCGCTCACCCTGCCGTTCGCCGAGGAGATCCGCGAGGTGCCGGTGATCGGGCCGATCTACGCCGAGCTCCTCTCCGGCCACAACATCCTCGTCTATCTGGCCCTGCTCGCGGTACCGCTCGTGGCCTGGGTGCTCTACCGCAGCCGCTTCGGCCTGCGCCTGCGGGCCGTCGGCGAGAGCCCGGAGGCGGTGGACACGGCGGGCATCTCGGTGGCCTGGATGCGCTACCGGGCGCTGATCGTCGCCGGGGTGCTGACCGGGATCGCCGGCGCCTATCTGTCGGTCGCCCAGAACGCCTCCTTCCTGCGCGACATGACCGCAGGCAAGGGCTATCTGGCGCTGGCCGCCCTCATCTTCGGCAAGTGGCGGCCGCTGCCGGCCCTGCTCGCCTGTCTCCTGTTCGCCTTCGCCGACGCGGTGCAGGCGCGCCTCCAGGGGGTCGAGGTGCCGCTCGTCGGCACCATCCCGACGGAGGCCATCCAGGCCATTCCCTATCTGCTGACCATTCTCCTGCTGGCGGGTTTCGTCGGCCGTGCCGTCGCCCCGAAGGCGATCGGACAACCCTATGTGAAGGAGCGATGAAGGATCTCCTCGAGGCCGCCCGCCGGGTCCGCCGGCGGGCCTGGGCACCCTATTCGGGTTTTTCCGTCGGTGCCGCGCTGCGCACCGCCGGAGGCCGGATCCACGTCGGATGCAACATCGAGAACGCGGCCCATCCCGAGGGGCTCTGCGCCGAGGCGGCGGCCATCGCCGCCATGGTGGCGGCGGGCGAACGGCGGATCCGCGAAATCCTGGTTCTCGGCGGAGCCGAGCCCTGCGCACCCTGCGGCGGCTGCCGCCAGAAGATCGCCGAATTCGCGCCGCCGGAAGCGCGGATACACATGGCGGGCACCGGCGGCGTCGTCGAGACGGCGACCTTGGCGGAACTTCTACCGAGAGCCTTCGCTCTGGCGAGCTCCGGCAATGACGGGAAGGGGGAGGATGCGGCGGCGAGGATCCGGGCACGGGCGCCCGGCTGGCGGGGCGGCGTGGCGCTGCTCCTGGGCTCCGGGCTCGGGGCGATCGCCGAGGCGCTGGCGGAGCCCGTGCGGATCCCCTACGCTGAGCTCGAGGGCTTTCCGCGGCCGACGGTCGCCGGCCATGCCGGGGAGGTGGTGATCGGGACCCTCGAGGAGGTGCCGCTGCTGTGCCTCAGCGGGCGGGTCCATCTCTACGAGGGGAAGGGAGCGGCGGCGGTGCTGCCGATGATCCGCACGCTGCGGGATCTCGATTGCCGGCTCCTCATCGTGACCAATGCGGTGGGCTCGCTGCGGCCCGATCTCGGGCCGGGATCGCTCCTGCTGGTGCGCGACCACATCAATTTCCAGGGCCGCAACCCGCTCCTCGGCCTCGCCGATGCCGAGGGGCCGCCGTTTCTCGATCTTTCGACGGTCTACGACGAGGCAGCGGCTGCGGTACTGGCGGCGGCGGCCGCGAGAGCCGGTGTTCCCTTGGAGGCGGGAACCTATCTCGCGACCCTCGGCCCCTGCTTCGAAACCCCGGCCGAGATCCGGGCGTTCCGGGTTCTCGGGGCCGACGTGGTCGGCATGTCGCTGGTCCCCGAAGCGATCGCCGCCCGCCATTTCGGTCTCCGGGTGGCGGCCCTCGCGATCGTCACCAATCCCGCCGCGGGTCTCGCCCCGGGTCCGCTTTCGCACGCCGAGACCCTGGCCGTCGGCCGGGCGGCCGCCGAACGGCTCCTCGCCCTCCTGCGGGTGGCCCTGCCGGTGCTCGCCGGCCGATCCCCGGCCCGGCGGCGGGACGGTCCCGCCGGTTCTCCTACAGCGCCGCCTGGAGGATGAGTTCGGCGCATTTCGAGCCGACGCGGGTAGCCGGCGCTTCCTCGCCGGGCATCGTCGCCCAGCCTTGCTTCTCGACGTATTCGCGGCGTTTCCAGGAGCCTTCCTCCTTGAGGACCCGGAATTTCTCGACCTTCATCGGATCCCGGTTGAACTGATCGACGCAGATCGTCGCCAGACGTTCGACGACGGCGCGGTCGGCCGACTCGCGTGCCATTTCGAGCGCCGTACCGCCGGTGACCCAACCGCCCCAGAAGAAGCCGAGGGCGATGGTCAGCGCGGCGCCGCCGGCTGCGCCCCACAGGGTCGTCTTGATCTTTTCGGAATTCACGCAGTTACCTCCGTAAAGTACGAGATTTTCTAGGATTTCACTTTCGATTTCTCGTAAGCGCGAAAATATAACATATCGGCCCGTCGAAAAGAAGCACGAATTCCTCCGAAGAAGAAATCGAAGGATTTCAGGCGATCCGTTCCGGCGCCCGACCGTGGCGGGCTGGACCGCGGGCCGGCGGCCGACTAGGTTCGCTTCGGTTGCCGGCGGGAGGGAGCCGTGGCCGTCGATCCGCTGACGATCCTGGACGAGGTGGGGGCCGTGACCGGTGACGCGGTTTCGGCTCGGCGCATTCTGCCGCTGCTCGATCTCACCAGCCTGCGGGGCGACGAGAGCGAGGCGGAGATCCGCGAGCTCTGCGCGCGGGCGGTGGACCGCGGCGTCGCCGCCGTCTGCATCCCCCCACGCCACCTGGCCCCCGCCCGGGCGGGGCTCCGGGGAAGCGGGGTGCGGCTCGCCACCGTCGCCAATTTTCCCGCGGGTGGCGAGGATCTTCTCGCCGTCGCCGAGGAGGTCCGACGGGCGGTCGCCGAGGGAGCGCAGGAGGTGGACGTGGTGGCGCCGCTCGAGGCGGTGCGCGCCGGGGACGTGGAGCTCGCGGGTGAACTCGTCGGCCTCTGCCGCGAGGCCGCCGGGCCGGCTACGATCCTCAAGCTCATCCTGGAGACCGGCCTTCTGGCGGCTCCGGATCTCGTTACCGCGGTCGCCCGGGCGGCGGTGATGGCCGGGACCGATTTCCTCAAGACCTCCACCGGCAAGCGGCAGCCCGGCGCGACCCTGGAGGCGGCGGCGCTGCTCCTCGGCGTGATCCGGGAAGCCGGGGGAGAGGTGGGGCTCAAGCTCGCCGGCGGCATTCGGACGCTCGAGGATGCGGCCCCCTATCTGGCGCTGGTCGATCGGGTGATGGGCGAGGGCTGGGCGACCCCCGCCCGCCTTCGTTTCGGCGCCTCGCGGCTGCTCGAGGATCTGGTGGAGCACATCAGCCGGAACGGGTGAGCGTGGATCTTCCCCAGGAAATCATCCGCAGAAAGCGCGACGGTGCGGTCCTGCGCCCCGAAGAGATCCGCGAATTCGTCGCCGGCATCACCTCCGGCGCGGTGAGCGACGCCCAGGCCGCCGCCTTCGCCATGGCCGTCTTCTTTCGCGGCATGAACGCCGCCGAGAGCGTGGCGCTGACCCTGGCGATGCGGGATTCGGGGCGGGTCATGCGCTGGCCGGAGCTCTCCGGACCGGTTCTCGACAAGCATTCCACGGGCGGGGTGGGGGACAAGGTGAGCCTGATCCTCGCGCCGATCCTCGCCGCCTGCGGCGCCTTCGTGCCGATGATCTCGGGGCGCGGGCTCGGCCATACCGGCGGTACCCTGGACAAGCTCGACAGCATCCCGGGCTACGACACGCGGCCCGGGACGGCGCGTTTCCGTCGCGTGGTGGCCGAGGCCGGCTGCGCCATCGTCGGCCAGACCGGCGATCTGGCACCGGCCGACGGCCGGCTCTACGCGATTCGCGACGTCACCGCGACGGTGGAAAGCCTGCCGCTGATCGTCGCCTCCATCCTCTCGAAGAAGCTGGCCGCCGGCCTCGATGCCCTGGTGATGGACGTCAAGCTCGGCAGCGGGGCCTTCCTGCCCGATCGTCGCGAGGCCGAGCGGCTGGCCCGGGCGCTCGTCGAGGTGGCGCGCGGTGCGGGGCTTTCCTGTCGCGCCCTGCTGACCGACATGAACCAGGTGCTGGGCCACAGCGCCGGCAACGCCCTCGAGGTGGCGGAGGCGGTGGCGATGCTGCGCGGCGAGGCGGCCGAGGAGCGCTTGCGCTGCGTGATCCTGGCGCTGTGCGGCGAGCTCCTGGCCCTGGGCGGCCTCGCGCAGAGTGTGGAGAGCGGCCGCGAGCTGGCGGAAAAGGCTCTGGCCGGCGGTGCCGCGGCCGAGCGTTTCGCGGCCATGGTCCGGGGGCTCGGCGGCCCGGCCGATTTCCTGGAACGGGCGGAATCCCGTCTGCCGAAGGCACCATGCGTGCGCCCGGTCGCGTCCCCCTGCGGCGGCCAGGTGCAGGCGATCGACGTCCGTGCGCTGGGGCTCGCCATCATCCGCCTCGGCGGTGGCCGGCGCCGGCCGGAGGATGCCATCGACCATGCGGTGGGGCTGTCCCGCGTGGTGGGCCTCGGCGCGCGGCTGGCCGCCGGCGATCCGCTCTGTCTGCTCCATGCCCGGAGCGAGGAGGATCTGGGGCGGATCGAAGCCGCGGTCCGGGAAGCCTTCGTCGTCGGCGATGTCGCAGCCACACCGCCGCCCCCGATCTACGCGACGGTCGGCTGAGCCGGTTTCCGGAGCAGCATGGCGCGGGCGATGCCGGCGAGATCGGGACGGATCTCGACGATCTCGAGGCCGGCCTCGCGCATCAGCCCGGCCACCGCGGCTCCCTGGCCGCGTCCCAGTTCGAGAACGGCGATGCCGTCTTCGGCCAGCAATGGCGGGATTTCCCGGGCCAGGGCGCGATAGGCGTCGAGTCCCTCGGGGCCCCCGTCGAAGGCGAGACGCGGCTCGTGCCGGCGGATCTCCGGCTGCAGCACGGCGAGCTCGGCGGTGGGCACATAGGGCGGATTGCCGACGATCACCTGGAACGGACCGGAAAGGGCGTCCGCCCAGCGGCAGCAGACCCAGCCGGCGCGGTCGCCGACCTCGTGCCGTTCGGCATTGTGGCGGGCGATCCGCAGCGCCGGAAAGGAAAGATCGGTGCCGATCCCGAAGGCGCCGCGGCAGAGGGTGAGCAGGGTCACCAGCAGGCAGCCGGAGCCCGTGCCGATATCGAGAATCCGCAAGGGAGCCGCGGGATCGGGCAGGCATTCGCGCACCAGCTCGACCAGGATTTCGGTCTCCGGCCGCGGTATCAGCACCTCCGGTGAGACGGTGAAGGCGAGGCCGTGGAATTCCTTCTCGCCGAGGATGTAGGCCAGCGGCTCGCGGTCGGCCCGCCGCTCGACCAGCCTTTCCAGGGCGGCCAGGGTGGGTTCGTCCAGGGGGCGGTCGGGATCGCCGATCTGCTCGACCGCGCCGAGGCCGCTCGCCGCCTCGAGGAGCAGACGCGCCTCCATCCAGGGCGCCTCGACACCCGTCTCCCGGAGCCGCGCGGCGGTACGGGCGAGGGCTTCCCGGAGCCGCATCACTCGCCTCAGGCGGCGTTGGCGGCGAGGGCCCGGGCCTGATCCTCGGCGATCAGCGGCTCGATGATCTCGTCGAGGGCCTCGCCCGCCAGCACCTGGTCGAGCTTGTAGAGGGTGAGGCCGATCCGATGATCGGTGACCCGACCCTGGGGAAAATTGTAGGTGCGGATGCGCTCCGAACGGTCGCCGGTACCGACCTGGGAACGGCGGTCGGCGGCGCGGGCCTCCTCCTGCTGCCGGCGCTCGAGATCGTAGAGACGGGCGCGCAGGATCTGCATCGCCTTGGCACGGTTGCGATGCTGCGACTTCTCGTCCTGGATGGCGACCGTGAGGCCGGTCGGCAGATGGGTGATGCGCACCGCGCTCTCGGTCCGGTTGACGTGCTGGCCGCCGGCTCCCGAGGCGCGGTAGACGTCGATCCTGAGATCCTTCTCGTCGATCGCGACATCGACCTCCTCGGCTTCGGGCAGGACCGCCACCGTGGCGGCGGAGGTGTGGATGCGGCCACCGGATTCGGTCACCGGCACCCGCTGCACCCGATGGACCCCGGCCTCGTATTTGAGCCGCGCATAGGCCCCCTTGCCGGAGACCAGCGCCGTCACTTCCTTGAAGCCGCCGAGCTCGGTCCCGCTCGCCGAGAGGATTTCGAAGCGCCATCCCCGGAGCTGCGCGTAGCGCTGGTACATGCGCAGCAGATCGGCGACGAACAGCGCCGCCTCCTCGCCGCCGGTGCCGGCCCGGATCTCCAGGATGGCACTCTTCTCGTCCGCGGCGTCGCGTGGCAGGAGGGCGAGGCGCACCGTTTTCTCGAGCTCGGGCAGCCGCTCCTCGAGGATCCGCAGCTCCTCTTCGGCGAGGCGGCGCATCTCGGGCTCGCTCCCGGGATCGGCGATCAGCTCCTCGAGCTCGGCCTTCTCGGCCAGGGCCCCGCGATAGGCCCGGATCTTCTCCACCAGCGGACCGAGCTCCGCGTACTCGCGGGCGAGGTCCGCGTAATCCGCCCCGCCGGCCTCGCTCATCAGCGCCTCGAGCTCCTCGAAACGGGCGAGGATCGCATCGAGCCGTCCGGTGAAGCCGCCACCACTCATGCCCTGGCGGCTCCCAGCTCGGCGAGGGTGGCGAGCAGATCCTCGCGCCCCACCTCGCGCTCCTCGCCGCTGTCGAGATCCCGGAGCCGCAGCACATCGCGGGCCAGCTCGTCCTCGCCGAGGGAGAGGGCGAAACGGCAGCCGAGGCGGTCGGCGCGCTTCATGCGCTGACCGGGCTTGCCGCGATAGGCGAGCTCGACGACGAAGCCGGCCCGGCGGAGCCGATCGGCGAGCTTCCAGGCCTCTCGCACCGCCTCCTCGCCGATCGGGATCAAGGCGGTGGGGCGCGGCGCCGGTGGCGCCTCCGGCAGGAGCATGGCGAGGCGCTCGACGCCGGCCGCCCAGCCGACCCCGGGCACGTCGGGGCCGCCCATGGTCTTCATCAGCCCGTCGTAGCGGCCGCCGGCGATCACCGCACCCTGTGCGCCGAGGGCCTCGGTGGTGAACTCGAAGGCGGTGTGGGTGTAGTAGTCGAGCCCGCGGACCAGCCGCGGATTGACGGTGAAGGGAACCCCGAGATCCTCGAGGGCTTGGCGCACCTCGGCGAAGAAGGCGCGACTGCGGGCGTTGAGATACTCCTCGAACAGAGGCGCCTCGGCGATCACCTCGCGGTCGCCCGGATCCTTGCTGTCGAGGATCCGCAGCGGGTTGCGCTCGAGCCGCAGCAGGCTGTCGGCCGACAGGCGGTCCCTGTGGCCGCGGAGATAGGCGACCAGCGTGTCGCGGTAGGCCCGGCGGCTCTCGAGGTCGCCCAGGGTGTTGAGCTCGAGGGTGACCCGGTCGGCGATACCCAGCTCCTCCAAGATGTGACGGCCGAGCAGGATCACCTCGACGTCGGCGCGGGGTTCGGGGGCGCCGATCACCTCGACGCCGATCTGGTGGAACTGGCGCAGACGTCCCTTCTGCGGCCGCTCGTAGCGGAACATCGGCCCGGCATAGAAGAACTTGACCGGCAGGCTCTGGAGCAGCCCCGCGCTGACCACCGCGCGGACGATGCTGGCGGTGTTCTCGGGCCGGAGGGTGAGGCTCTCGCCGCCTCGGTCCTCGAAGGTGTACATCTCCTTGGTGACCACGTCCGAGGTCTCGCCGAGGGTGCGGGCGAACACCTCGGTGAACTCGAAGATCGGGGTGACGACCTCCTCGAAGGCATAGCGGGTGGCGAGCCGCCGGCCGGTGTCGATCACCCGCCGCTGGCGCCGCAGCGGCTCGCCGAACAGATCGTGGGTGCCGCGGACCGGGCGCAGTCTGCTCATGATCCGCCGCTCATTCCGCCGCCGCCCGGTCGGACCCGAAACGTTCGCGGAGGTAGGCCTCGACCATCCGCTTGAACTCTTCGGCGATCCCGGGGCCGCGCAGGGTCGCGACCTTGCGGCCGTCGACGAACACCGGAGCCGCCGGGTCTTCGCCGGCGCCGGGCAGGCTGATGCCGATGTCGGCGTGCCGGCTTTCGCCGGGGCCGTTGACGATGCAGCCCATCACCGCGACCTTCAGCTTCTCGACCCCGGGATAGCGCGGTTTCCATTCCGGCATCCGGGCTTCGAGCCAGGACTGGATGTCGTCGGCGAGTTCCCGGAAGTAGGAACTGCTGGTGCGGCCGCAGCCCGGGCAGGCGGAAACCTCGGGCGCGAAGGTGCGCAGGCCGAGCGCCTGCAGCACTTCCCGGCAGATGCGGACCTCCATCGTCCGCGGTTCCCCCGGCCGCGGGGTGAGGGAAACGCGGATGGTGTCGCCGATGCCTTCCTGCAGGAGCAGCGACAGGGCGGCGGTGCTGCCGACGATGCCCTTGAGGCCGAGTCCCGCCTCGGTGAGGCCGAGATGGAGGGCGTAAGACGAGCGGGCGGCGAGGGCGCGGTAGACGGCGAGCAGGTCGGGTACCCGCGAGACCTTGGCCGAGATCACGATCCGGTCCGCGGAGAGCCCGCATCTTTCGGCCGCCGCGGCGCTGTCGAGGGCCGAACGCACGAGGGCCTCGCGCAACACGGCTTCGGCGGGAAGCGGCTCGCTCCGGCGGGCGTTCTCGTCCATCAGCCGGGCGGCCAGAGCCTGATCGAGGCTGCCCCAGTTGACCCCGATGCGCACCGGCAGGTGATGGCGGAGGGCGATTTCGATCATCGCCTCGAACCGGCGGTCGCGATGCTCGCCGAAGCCGACGTTGCCCGGGTTGATGCGGAGCTTGTCGAGGGCGGGAGCGAGCTCCGGCACTTCGGCCAGGAGGCGGTGGCCGTTGTAGTGGAAATCGCCGACGAGGGGCACTGCCAGACCCCGGGCGAGCAGTCGCTCGCGGATCCGCGGCACCGCCCGCGCCGCCTGCGGATCGTTCACCGTCACCCGTACGATCTCCGAACCGGCGGCATGGAGTTGGGCGATCTGCGCCACCGTCGCCTCGACGTCGGCGGTATCGGTATCGGTCATCGACTGGACGACGACGGGCGCACCGCCGCCGATCACCACATCGCCGACGGCGACGGCGGGCGTGGGACGGCGGGTGATCTGGGCCGGGTTCACCATGGATCCGATCGACGGGTCGAAGACATGCGCAGCGCTGGCCCGGATATGGCCCGCGCAGCCCCCGCTCGCAAGTCGGTTGCCGGGGCCGGGTTCACCCGCCGGCGGCGACCGTCTCCAGCGCCGCGGGCCGCAGGGGAAGATCGCGCACCACCTGTCCGGGTGCGCCGGCGAGGCCCAGGCGCCGGTCCCCGAGCCAGATCTCGAGGCCACCGGCGTTGCCGGTCCAGAGCGCCAGATCGTCCCGCGCCGGCAGATAGAAACGGTCGCCCGGTTCCAGCGTGCGGGTGCGGACGAAGGTCCGATCGATGCTGCGCACCTGGATCCAGGTGGTCTCCCGGGCCAGCAGCATGACCGCCGCCTGGGTCGGGTCGCCGAAGATGCGGCCACCCTCCGGGGCGGCCTCGCTCCCCCGCAGTTCGGCGAGAAGCGCCGCCGCGGACGCGGGTGCCGCCGCCGTCCGCACCGCGCCGGACGGAGCGGCCGGCGCGGCGTCGAGCAATTCGCGCTCTTCCGGCAGCTCGGCGGCGATGGCGCTGGCGACGTCGATGTTCTCCTCGATCCCCGCCCTCTCGGGTCCGGACGGCTCGGCGGCCGGTTCCGGGTTCGGGACGGTGACCGCGGGGACGATCGTCCCGCGTGGCAGCACGGGTGGCGTTCCCTCTGGCGCCGCCAGCCGTTCGACCACGGCCAAGTGGGCACCGCCCGCGGCCGCGGGAAGCTTCGCTTCTTCGGCGGGCCCGGACGGCGTCGCGGCCGGACCCTCGGCGGCGACCGGAACCGGCACCGCCGTCTCCGTCCTCTCCTCGGTGGCGAATTCGCCGACCACGCGGCCGAGTTCGCCGGGCAGCGCCACCAGCCGGTCGAGCAGCCGCCCGTCCGTCTGCCGCATCGCGTACCAGCCGCCCCAGGCGGCGCCGACCAGGAGGGCGGCGGTCACCAGCGCCACCGCCGTCGGCCGGTGACGCTCGATGATCGGGGCGCGGTATTCGAGCCTGGGCTCCACCGGCGCGGCGTCGATCACCGCCTTGATCTGGCGCAGGACCTCTTCGCCCTGGAAACCGAGATAGTCGGCGTAGGAGCGCAGGAAGCCGAAGGCGTAGGCCCGCCCGGGAAAGATCGCGTAGTCGCCTTCCTCGAGAGCATAGAGATAGGCCGGCTTCAGCCGCAGGATCTCGGCGATGTCATAGAGATCCTCGCCGCGCTGCTGGCGCGCTTCGCGGAGCTGCTGACCGACGGCGCGAAGATAGTCGACCGAGGTGGCGGACAAGGCGGTGAGCTCAGCTTCGTGGCGAGTGGGCATCGGTGTTTTTAACCCGAGGTTGATTCTTTTACAACCGCTCGAGGCGCTCGGGTCATGGATAACAGAGGAAGGCCCGAAGGCCAAAAGGATTAGGCTTCCGAATCCGCTCGCGAGGTACGGGAGACGGGCCGGTAGGCGCTTTCCGGCAGGACCACCCCGTGGTCCTGCGCATAGGCACGCAGGTAGCGCCGCAGGCTGCGTTCGGGACGCCGCAGCAGACGGAGCAGGAAATCGGCGGTGCGGCCGACCTCGAGGCTGCGCAGCATGGCCTTGACGGGCACGATCTCGGAGGGGGCCAGCGACAGATGCCGGACACCGATCCCGACCAGCGCCATGGCCTCGAGCGGACGGCTCGCCATCTCGCCGCAGATCGCCAGCCGCACCCCGGCGGCGCGGCATTTCTCGACCAGATCACGGAGAAAGCGCAGGGCCGCCGGCGACAGCACGTCGTAGCGTTCGACCAGGGCCGCGTTGCCGCGGTCGCTGGCGAACAGGAACTGGACGAGATCGTTGCTGCCGACGGAGAGGAAATCGACCATCTCGAGCAGCGTCTCGAGCTGCCAGTAGAGGGCCGGGACCTCGAACATGGCCCCGACCTCGAGACGGCTGGGCGGCTCCCAGCCGGCGGCCGCCGCCCGGCTCAGTTCGAGATCGAGGAGCCGGCGGGCGCGGGCGAACTCGTCGACCTCGGCGACCATCGGGAACATGACGTGGAGCGCGCGTCCGCGGGCGGCGAAGAGCATGGCGCGGAGCTGTTCCCGCAGGATCCGCGGCCGATCCAGGCTCATCCGCAGGCCCCGCCAACCCATGGCGGGATTTTCCTCCTGGGCGAACCGCCAGTAGGGGAGCTGCTTGTCGCTGCCGACGTCGAGGGTGCGGAACACCACCGGCCTGCCGGCGGCCCGGTCGAGCACGCGGGCGTAGTAGCGGGCCTGGGTCTGCCAGTCGGGCCAGGAACGCCGTGACATGAAGGCCAGTTCGGTGCGGAACAGACCGCAACCGTCGGCGCCGGTGTTGGCGATCTCGCCGATGTCGATCAGGAAGGCGGCGTTGATGTTGAGGGAAACGGCGATTCCGTCGCGGGTCACCGCCGGCTGCCCGCGCACCGCTTCGAGCGCCTTGGAGCGCGCCGCCCGGCTCGCGGCGACCCGGCGGAAGGTCTCGAGGACGTCCTCGCCCGGACGGACGAAGGCCTGGCCGTGATCGCCGTCGAGGGCGATCGGATCGCCGGCCTCGATCTGGGCCATGGCCCCCTCCACCCGGCCGATCATCGGCAGGCCGAAGGCCCGGGCGACGATGGTCACATGGGCGGTGGTGGAACCTTCCTCGAGGATCACGCCGCGCACCCGGTCGCGGTCGTATTCGATCAGTTCGGCGGCACTCATGTTGCGGGCGACGAGGATCGAATCCGGCGGCAGAGCGGCGGCCTCGCGGGCCGGATCGCGCCCCGCCAGATGCAGCAGGAGGCGGTTGGCGAGTTCGTCGAGATCGGTCAGCCGCTCCCGCAGATAGGGATCGCTCGCATGGCCGAGACGGAGGCGGGTTTCCTCCTGCACCCTGCGCACGGCCGCCTCGGCGGTGAGGCCGGTTTCCACGGCTTCGCGGATCCGACGCTGCCACCCGGAATCGGCGGCGAACATGCGGTAGGCTTCGAGAATCTCGCGATGCTCGCCGACTCCGCCCTCGGTCCGTTCGAGGGTGGCGTCGAGATTGCGCCGGAGAGCGGCGATCGCCTCGTCCAGCCGGGCGAGTTCGAGCGCCGGATCGTCGGCGACGATCTTCACCACCTCGACCCGCGGCTCGTGCAGCCAGGCCCGCCCGATGCCGATCCCGTCCACCAGGCGCACCCCTTCGAGGCGAAGGGACTCGACCGGTTTGAGGCCGACGTCGCCGTAGCGCACGGGATCGACGATATCCCCCGATCCCAGCATTTCGGCCAGCACGGAGGCGATGATCTGCAGCGCTTCGACCTCGTCCTCGTCGTAGGAGCGGCGGGTCCGGTTCTGCACCACGAGGACCCCGAGGACACGGCCGCTGCGAACGATCGGCACGCCGAGGAAGGAATGATAGATTTCCTCCCGGGTCTCGGGCCGGTAGACGAAAGCGGGATGGGCCTGGGCGTCGGAGGTGTTGATCACCTCGCCTCGGGCGGCGATCGTGCCGACGAGGCCCTCGCCGACCACCAGCCGGGTGCGATGCACCGCTTCCGGGGCGAGGCCGTGGCTCGCGAACAGTTCGAGGACGTCGCCGGCCCGCAGGATGTAGATGGAGCAGACATCGGCGACGAGATTGGCGGCGATGATGGTGACGATGCGGTCGAGTCGTTCCTGCGGGTTCACCGGCTCCGCCACCACCTCGACGAGGCGGCGCAGGAGACGGCGGGCTCCCGAATGATCGGCGGCGCGCCGGACCTCGCTCGAGAGTTCGGGAGCGCCCCAGCCGCCGGCGGGCGCGTTCACGCCGGATCGGCCGCCGGCTGGCGGCCCCGCTCGAGACGGGCGAGTGCCTCTTCCGCCTGCACCAGCAGCTCGCAGAGGATCTCCCGCACCGGGCGGATCGCCTTCACCATGCCGACGCTCTGCCCGGCCATCAGCGAGCCGCGTTCGACATCGCCCTCGATCACCGCCCGCCGGAGCGAACCGGCCCAGAAATGCTCGATCGCCAGCGAAGCCTCCTCGTAGGTGAGCTCGCCCCTGCGGTAGCGTTCGATCATGCTGCGCTGGGTGTGCAGGAATTCGCGGGTGCCTTCGTTGGCGATGGCCCGCACCGGGATGACCCGGAACTCGGGGTCGATCTGCACCGTGGGCACCGCATCGCGGGCGCTGGCCCGCAGGAAGGCCTGCTTGAAGGCCGGATGGGCGATCGATTCCTCGGCGCAGACGAAGATCGTCCCCATCTGCACCCCGGCCGCGCCCATCGCCAGATAGGCCGCCACCGCCTCGCCGTGGCCGATGCCGCCGGCGACGAACACCGGCACCTCGCGGATGTGGGGTAGGATCTCCTGGGCGAGGACCGAGGTGGCCACCGGGCCGATGTGGCCGCCGGCCTCCGAACCCTCGACGATGAGGGCGTCGGCACCGTTGCGCACCAGCCGCCGACCGATGGCGAGGGCGGGGGCGAAGCACAGGACCTTGGCGCCGCCTTCCTTGAGGCGGCGGATGACGGCCGGTGAAGGCAGCCCGCCGGCCAGGACCACGTGACCGACACCGGTCCGCAGGCAGGTGTCGGCCAGCGCTTCGAGCTCGGGATGCATGACGATCAGATTGACGCCGAAGGGCCGGTCGGTGAGCGCCCGGGTGGCGAGGATCTCCGCCTCCAGCTCCTCCGGTCCCATCGAGCCGCAGGCGAGCACGCCGAAGCCGCCGGCATTGGAGATGGCCGACACGAGACGACGTTCGGAAACCCAGGTCATGGCGCCGCACATCACCGCGAGCTCGCTTCCCAGGAGCGCGCGACCGCGCTGCCAGAGCCTCTTCAGACGGTCGTGGCGCGGATAGTCGGGCATCGACGGGGGTGCTCCCCTCAGCTCCGATCGAGACCGTAGGCCGAATGCAGCGCCCTGAGCGCCAGCTCCGTGTACTCCTCGGCGATCAGCACGCTCACCTTGATCTCCGAGGTGGAGATGGCCTGGATGTTGATGCCCCGATCGGCCAGGGTCCGGAACATGCGATGGGCGATGCCGGCGTGGCTGCGCATGCCGACCCCGATCACCGAGATCTTGACGATCTCGTCATCGGCATCGACGCGTTCGAAGCCCACCTGTTCCCGCACGCTTTCGAGAACCGCCCGGGCGCGCGGCAGATCGGCGCGACTGACGGTGAAGGTCATGTTGGTGTGGACCCCGTCCCGCGACACGCTCTGGACGATCATGTCGACATTGATGTTGGCCTCCGCAAGAGGGCCGAACAGAGCCGCGGCGACACCCGGCCGATCCATCACCCGCACCACGGACACCTTGGCCTCGTCCCGGGTGTAGGCGATACCGCTCACGATCTGCGTTTCCACAATCTCATCCTCGTCAACCACCAGTGTGCCTGGCTTGTCTTCGAAACTGGACAGGACCTGCAGCCGCACCTTGTGGCGCATGGCCAGCGCCACCGAACGGGTCTGCAGCACCTTGGCGCCGACCGACGCCATCTCCAGCATCTCCTCGTAGGTGATGCGGTCGAGCTTCCGGGCCTTGGTGACGATCCGCGGATCGCTGGTGTAGACCCCGTCGACATCGGTGAAGATGTCGCAGCGATCGGCCTCCAGCGCCGCCGCCAGGGCCACCGCCGAGGTGTCCGAACCGCCGCGGCCGAGGGTGGTCACCCGCCCGTCGGGCCCGAGGCCCTGGAAACCGGCCACCACCGGCACGACGCCGGCATCGAGACAGCGCCGCAACGGTGCGGGATCGATCTCGATGATCCGGGCGTTGGAATGGGCGCCGTCGGTGCGGATACCGGCCTGCCAGCCGAGAAAGGAGCGGGCCGGAATCCCGAGATGCTGCAACGCCAATGCCAGGAGGCCGATGGTCACCTGCTCGCCGCTGGCCACCACCTGATCGTATTCGGCGGGATCGTAGCGGGCGGGATCGAGGCTGGTGACCCATTCCACGAGCTGGTTGGTTCGCCCGGCCATCGCCGAGACGACGACGCAGACCCGGTCGCCGGCCTCCACCCGCTGCCGGATGCGCCGGGCCACGTTGCGGATGCACTCTAGATCGGCGACCGATGTGCCGCCATACTTGTGGACGATCAGCGTCACGCGGGAACCCGTAGTGGAAGGATCGAACGCGGCCGCGGGCGCGGTCGTCGGGACGGCCCCGCCGGAAGCCGCCCCTACATAATCTCAGGTATCACGACGAGCAAGTTCGGTGGAAAAGCGCGCGATGGCGGAAGCAGGCGGCGGAACCGACGCGGCGGAGATCGGCAAGTTCGCCGGGCTCGCCGCCGACTGGTGGGACCCGCACGGGCCGATGCGGCCGCTGCATCTGATGAATCCGGTTCGCATCGCCTGGATCCGCGAACAGGTCGCGCGTCACCTCGCACCGGCGGGCGACGGCCGCCGGCCGCTCGCCGGGCTGCGCGTCCTCGACATCGGCTGTGGTGGCGGTCTTCTCGCCGAACCCCTGGCCCGCCTCGGGGCCCGGGTCACGGCGATCGATCCGGCGGAGGAGAACATCCTCCGGGCGCGGCAGCGGGCCGAGGCCCAGCGGCTCGCGATCGACTACCGGCCGGCGGCGGCCGAGGAGATCGCCGCCGAAGCCGCGGCTTTCGATCTGGTCCTGGCGCTGGAGGTGATCGAGCACGTCCCGGATCCCTCCCGGTTCGCCGGCCTCGTGGCGGGGCTGGTGGCGCCCGGAGGGCTCGCCGTGATGTCGACGGTGAGCCGGACGGTCCGGGCCTTCGCCCTCGCCGTGGTCGGGGCGGAATATCTGCTCGGCTGGCTGCCCCCCGGAACCCACGACTGGCGGCGTTTCGTCCGTCCGGCCGAGCTCGCCGGCTGGCTGCGCGGCCACGGGCTGGCGATCGTCGCCCTCACCGGTCTCGCCTACGAGCCGGCCTTCGAGCGCTTTCGCCTCGTGCGCGATCCGGGCGTGAATTACCTGCTCGCGGCGCGCCGGCCGCCGGCCCCTTCAGGCGTCGAGCTTGGGTAGGCGGGGCAGCGGATAGACGGGGATGCCCTCATCCCGGAGGGCCTTCGCCTCCTCGGGATCGGTGCGGCCGTAGATGCCCCGTTCCTCGCTTTCGCCGCAATGGATGCGGCGGGCCTCTTCGGCGAAGCGGTCGCCGACGTCCTCGAAATTCTTTTCGACGTAGTCCTGCACCGCCCGCATATGCCGCAGAACCGCGGCGAGTACCGCCCGACGGCGGGCCGTTTCCTCGCCGGCCGTCGCCGCCGCGGCCGGCGCCGCGCCGCCTTTCGCCTCCGCCCGCGGGCGGTGCACGGCCGGCGCCATCGGCGCCTTGCGTATCGTCCGATCACCGCAGAGCGGACAGGCCAGCCGGCCGGCGGCCTCCTGTTCCTCGTAGACCGCGCCGCTCCTGAACCAGGCCTCGAAGCGGTGGGCGTTGCCGCAGACCAGTTCGAAGCAGATCATGCCGGTCGCTCCCGGAGCGGGGTTCCGCCCGCCAGCAGCTCGTCGAGCTCGCCGGCGCGCTCCAGCGCCTGGAGTTCGTCGCAGCCGCCGATACCCCGCCCGCCGACGAAGATCTGGGGCACCGTGTGGCGTCCCGCCGCACGTTCCACCATCTCGGCGCGCCGCTCCGGTTCGCGCCAGAGGTCGATCTCGACGAACGCCACCCCCTTGCGCTTCAGCAGGCGCTTGGCCCGCCAGCAGTAGGGGCAGAAGGGGCTCGTGTAGATCTCGACCTCGACCATCCGTCGCGGCTCGTCCTGGTCCGGGAAGGATCGCTCCGGCACTTCGGTCACACCGATGCGTCAGTCATATAGGATGCGCCTCGTCGCGCACCACCCTCGCGAGGGTGAGGGCATCCACCCGTGCCGCACCGGCACGTTGCAGCACCTTGGCACAGGCGTCCAAGGTCGCGCCGGTGGTGAACACGTCGTCCACGAGCAGGATGCGGGCGCCCGCGATGCGGCCGCGGTGACGCCGGTGGACACGGAAGGCGGCCGGGGTGACGTTCTCCCGGCGGGCCCGGGCGCTCAGCCGCTGCTGGGAAGCGGTGGGGCGGTGGCGTTCGAGCAGATCCGGCACGCAGGGCCTGCCGGCGAGACGGGCGACGGCGCGGGCGAGGAGCGCCGCCTGATTGTAGCCCCGGCGCAGGAGTCGCCAGCGGTGCAGCGGCACCGGCACGAGCACCTCCGCCTCGGACAGGAGATCGGCCGCCGCCTCGGCCATCCAGCCGGCGAAGGTGGCCACCCCTTCGATCCGCTCGGCGTGCTTGAAGCGGAGGATCAGCCGGCGCCCCGCGGCCTCGTAGCGCAGCGCCGTGCGCATCCGGGCGAAGCTCGGCGGCTCGGCTAGGCAGGCGGCGCACAGGGGCTCGAGCACCGCGCTGTGGGGCAGAGGATGGCCGCATTGGCGGCACAAGGGCGGGGTGACGAACAGGACCTCCTGCCAGCAGGCGCCGCAGAGGCTCCCTTGGCGATCGACGATCGTGCCGCAGGCGAGACAGCGCGGCGGCAGGAGCAGATCGAGCAGCCGCCCGAAGAGGGCGCGCCCGCTGGTCTGCAGGGTACCGGTAGCGATCTCGATGCCGATGGCGAACCGCTCCCCCTGGTCGCCGGGGCGGCGGCCATTCTCGCATCGAAGCCGTAAAAAATCAACCGTCGGTTTCGGACGCGATCCAGGCCAGATAATCCCTGTTGCCCCCGGTGATGGGCAGAACCGTGACGCAGGGGCAGTCGTAGCTGTGGAGGGCGACGATGGCCTCGGTCAGCGCCTCGGCGAGATCGCGCCGCGTCTTGAGGAGCAGGAGCACCTCCGGATCCTCGTGGACCGAGCCTTCCCAGCGATAGATCGAGGTCAGCCCGTCGATGATGTTGGCGCAGGCGGCGAGCCGTCTTTCCACCACCTCGCGGGCGATAGCAACGGCTTCCTCGCGGGAACCGCAGGTGACATAGCAGAGACAGGATTCCATCGCGTCCACTCCCTCACGACCGATCGCTGCCCTCAGGGATGACGGCTCTGGCGCGGATCGAGCGCCTCCTGGAGGCCGTCGCCCATCAGGTTGAAGGTGAGCACGGTGAGGAAGATCAGCAACCCCGGCCAGAGGGCGAGGGCGGGGGCGCCGAACATCAGTTCCTGGGCGTTGGTGAGCATGGTCCCCCAGCTCGCGAGCGGCGGCTGGATGCCGAGACCGAGAAAGCTGAGCACCGATTCGGCGAGAATGACGTTGCCCACCGAGAGGGTGGTGGCGACCACCACCGGTGCGGCGACGTTGGGCAGGACATGGACCCGGAGAATGCGTCCGGGGGGCGCGCCGAGAGCGTGCGCGGCCAGCACGAACTCGCGGTTCTTGACGCTCAGGGTGGCGGCCCGGGCGAGCCGTGCGACGGTGGTCCAGCCGAACAGGGCGACGATCACCATGATCCGCAGGACGCTGGCGGCGGCGCCGCCGGCGAACGCCGCCGGCAGCCCGAGCTTGAGCGGATCGACGGCCGCGAGGACGATCAGCAGCGGCAAGAGCGGCAGGGCGATCACCGCATCGGTGATGCGCATCGTCACCCGGTCGAAAAGACCGCCGATCCAGCCCGACAGGATGCCGATCACCAGCCCGATGGCGCTCGCGATCAGCGCCCCGCCGAGGCCGACCAGGAGCGAGATCCGGCCGCCGTAGAGAAGGCGCAGCAGCACGTCGCGGCCGAGCTCGTCGGTACCCAGCGGATGGGCGAGGCTCGGTGGCTGCAGGCGACCGAGGAGATCGATGGTCTCGGCATCGGTGCCGAGCAGCCGCGCCACCAGCGGCGCCGCGAGGCAGAGGATGCCGATCACCAGCAGCAGGCCGAGGCTGGCCACCGCCGCCGGCCGTCGCCGGAAACGGTGCAGGGGGCCGGCCGGCCGGCCCGGGAGCGTCGCCTCAGAGACCGTCATGGATGCGCGGATCCAGCTCCAGATAGACGATGTCGGCGAGCAGATTGGCGATCAGGGTGAGGGCGGTGCCGAGGAGCAGGGCCGCCAGCGCGAGATTGTAATCGTTGCCGAGAATGGCGTCGTAGATGAGCTTGCCCATCCCGAGGTAGGAGAACACCGTCTCCACCACCAGGGCACCCGACAGCAGCGCGCCGAAGTGGAGGGCGACGACGGTGACCACCGGGATCATCGCGTTCGGCAGGGCATGGGCGAGGACGATGCGGACGGCGCCGCAGCCCTTGGCCCGCGCGGTGCGGATGTGGTCCTCCTGCAGGGCCTCGATCATCGCCGCACGGACGAAGCGGAGGAAGGTCCCGGCGGTGAGCAGGGTGAGGGCGGCGACCGGCAGGACCAGATAGGCGAGACGATCGAGGAGGCCGCCGTCGCCGACGCTCGCCACCCCGCCCGCCGGCAGCCAGCCGAGGACCACCGCGAACAGCACGATCAGCATCAGCGACAGCCAGAAGGAGGGCACCGAGAAGCCGGCGAAGGCGAGCAGGTTGATCACCGTGTCGAGGAGGCTGCGGGGGCGCATCGCGGCCAGGATGCCGGCGGGTATCGCGATCGCCAGCGCCAGCAGGAAGCTCGTTCCCATCAACAGGAGCGTGTTCAGGAGCCGCGGCCAGATGACCGCGAACACCGGCTGTCCGTACAGCCGCGAATAGCCGAAATCGCCGGTGAGCGCCCGCTGCAGCCAGCGGAAATAGCGTTCGAGCAGCGGCCGATCGAGCCCGTAGAGGGCCTTGAGGCGGGCCGCGTCGGCGGTGGTGAACCGGGGATCGGCGCTGAGCATGAGATCGATGGGATCGCCCGGCATCAGGCCGATCAGGGCGTAGATCAGGAAGGACACGAGGAGCAGGACGAGGAGCGTCTCGGCCCCGCGTCGGAGCAGCAGCCGACCCATTCAGGGGGCCTTGCGCCGGCGGCCGCGGACCGTCTTCCCGGCCCCGGCCAGGCGCCGTTTCCGGGCCCGCGGATCACGCGGCTGCGGCAGCGGGCCCCGGCCGGCGGCCGGCAGGCCGAGCTCGCCGGCCTCGAGACGGCGGATCTCGTCCCGCAGGGCCGCCGCCTGCTCGAATTCGAGATCGGCCGCGTGCTCCCGCATCTTCCGTTCGAGTTCGGCGATATGGGCCTGGAGTTCGAGGCCGGTGAGCTGCACCGGGCCGATCTCCGGTGTGACATAGTCCCGCTCGCAGACGTTCTGCAGGATCTCGCCGATGTTCTTGCGGATGCTCTGGGGCGTGATGCCATGGGCCGCGTTCCAGCGGATCTGCTTGTCCCGGCGGCGCTCGGTCTCGCGGATCGCGGCCTCGAGGGAACCGGTGATGCGGTCGGCGTAGAGGATCGCCCGCCCCTCGAGGTTGCGGGCGGCGCGACCGATGGTCTGGATCAGCGAGGTCTCGGAGCGCAGATAGCCCTCCTTGTCGGCGTCGAGGATCGCCACCAGGCCGCATTCGGGAATGTCGAGGCCCTCCCGCAGGAGGTTGATTCCCACCAGCACGTCGAACTTGCCGAGACGGAGATCGCGCATGATCTCGATCCGTTCCAGGGTGTCGATGTCGGAGTGCATGTAACGCACCCGGATCCCCTGTTCGTGGAGATATTCGGCGAGATCTTCGGCCATCCGCTTGGTCAGTACGGTGACCAGCACCCGCAGACCGCGTTCGGCACAGGCCCGGCATTCGGCCAGGAGATCGTCGACCTGATGTTCGGCCGGCCGGACGATCACCTCGGGATCGACGAGCCCCGTGGGGCGGATCACCTGTTCGACGAACACGCCTCCCGTCCGCTCCAGCTCCCAGGGACCGGGGGTCGCCGAGACGAACACCGTCTGCGGTCGCATCGCCTCCCATTCCTCGAACTTGAGCGGCCGGTTGTCGACGCAGGAGGGGAGGCGGAAGCCGAAGGCGGCGAGGGTCGATTTGCGCCGGTAGTCGCCCTTGTACATGCCGCCGAGCTGGGGGACGGTGACATGGCTTTCGTCGACGAACAGGAGGGCGTTCTTCGGCAGATACTCGAACAGGGTGGGCGGCGGCTCGCCCGGCGCCCGTCCGGTCAGATAGCGCGAATAGTTCTCGATCCCCGGACAGCTCCCGGTGATCTCCATCATCTCCAGATCGGCGACGGTCCGCTGTTCCAGCCGTTCCGCCTCGAGATTGCGGCCGCGGGCGCGGAACCAGGCGAGCCGCTCTTCGAGTTCGGCCCGGATCCCGGCGATCGCCTGGCGGAGGGTCGGACGCGGCGTGACGTAGTGGCTCGAGGGATAGAGCCGGATCTGGTCGAGGGTGCCGGTCTTGGCCCCGGTCAGCGGGTCGAATTCGACGATCCGCTCGATCTCCTCGCCGAACATCGAGATCCGCCAGGCCCGGTCCTCGAGATGGGCCGGGAACACCTCGATGGTATCGCCCCGCGCCCGGAACGTGCCGCGGCCGAAATCGACCTCGTTGCGCTTGTACTGGAGCTCGACCATCGCCTTGAGGAGGCGCTCGCGGTCGACCCGCTGGCCGACCCCGAGCGACAGGGTCATGCGGGCGTAGACCTCGGGCGAGCCGATGCCGTAGATGCAGGAAACGCTGGCGACGATGATCACGTCGTCGCGTTCGAACAGCGCCCGGGTGGCGGCGTGACGCATCCGGTCGATCTGTTCGTTGATGCTCGCCGTCTTTTCGATGTAGGTATCGGTGCGGGCGACGTAGGCTTCGGGCTGGTAGTAGTCGTAGTAGCTGACGAAATACTCGACCGCGTTGTCCGGAAAGAAGCTCTTCATTTCGCTGTAGAGCTGGGCGGCCAGTACCTTGTTGGGGGCGAGGATGAGGGTCGGGCGCTGCAGCTCGGCGATCACCCGGGCCATGGTGAAGGTCTTGCCCGAGCCGGTGACGCCCAGCAGGACCTGGTCCCGTTCCCCCCGCAGGACGCCCTCGGTCAGCTCGGCGATCGCCTGGGGCTGATCGCCGGCGGGGTCGAATTCGGAGACCAGGGCGAACCGCCGTCCGCCCTCGGGACGGGCGATCAGATCGGGATGTTCCGCCAGGGCCTTGAGGAGATCGAGGGAATCGAGAATCTCGCTGCCGCGCATGGGCCGTCCCGCTCGATGAGGCATGCCGCAAGATGGCGCGCGCCGACGATCCCAGCAAGGGTGGTCCGCGGCGATCGGGGGGCTGGTCCGGCGACCGTCGGCACCCTATAGCGAAGGCCATGCGGAACAGAACGGTGCGCGAGGAATTCCCGGCGGCCGGGCGAGCCACGCCCCGGGTCTGGCTGGTCCTCAGCGACAAGCTCGGCGACAACGCCCAGGTCCGAGTGCTGGCCGAGGCGCTGGGCTGGCCCTTCGAGGTCCGCCGGCTGTCGATGAAGCCGGAATACGTCCTCGGCAAGCCGCGTTTCGCGGCCTCGCTCCATCACCTCGACCGCGAACGTTCCGACCCCCTGGAGCCGCCCTGGCCGGATCTGATCCTGACCATCGGCCGCCGCTGCGCGATGGCCGCTCTCTGGATCCGCGAGCAGGCCCGCGGACGGCCGAAGATCGTTCTCGTCGGTCGGCCCAAGCGGGGGCTCGAGGCCTTCGATCTGATCGTCGCGCCGCCGCAGTTCCGGATGCCGGAGGCGGCCAACGTCGTCCCCCTGGCGCTGCCCCTGATGCGGGCCGATCCGGCGAAGGTGGAGGCGGCGGCGGCGGTCTGGCGGGAACGCCTCGCGGCCATGCCGCGGCCGCTGACCGCGGTTCTCGTGGGCGGGGCGACCAAGCCCTTCCGGTTCGACCGCGAGGTGGCCTTCGCGCTGATCGCCGGCCTCGAGGCGATGAGCGCCCGCGACGGCGGCTCCCTCTATGTCACCACCAGCCGGCGGACCCCGGCCGAGGTGGTGGCGGCGCTGGAGGCGCGTCTGCCGGCCGGTTCCGCCTTCCACGCCTGGCGGCCGGAGGGTGGAGAGAACCCCTATTTCGGTCTGCTCGCCTGTGCCGACCGGTTCGTGGTCACCGGCGATTCGGTGTCGATGATGGTGGAAGTGGCGCGCCTCGGGCGGCCGCTCGCGATCTACGATCTGCCGCTCGCCGGCGATCCGCTGGTGCGCCTGCGGCACCGGCTCGGCCGGGCGCTGTCGGGCGGGGGCGCGGCGGGAAGGATAGGCGAAATCCTGCAGAAGCGCGGACTGGTCGGGATCGCCCGCGACCTGCGCGGCTTCCATCATCGGCTCTACGCGGCGGGGCTGGCGGTGCCGTTCGGCGAGCCGTTCCGCCCCCCGCGGGAGATCGTGGAGGAGGAGGTGGAGCGGATCGCCGAGCGTGTGCGGCGCTTGGTCGCGTGAAGCCCGTCGCCCGCGATCCCGTCGCCACGGCGCGTTGCCGGACCGTGGTCCGGTTGCTATAGGCCTTCGCGGATGCAACAGGAGTCTCCCCGGAAATCCCCATGTGGTACGTGATCTGGAAGCGCCTGTCGCGCGAGCTGGTGCTGCGCGCGGCCTTCGTGCTGCCGCCGGAACGCCGCAAGGCGCTGGAGCGGCGGATGCGGGGCAAGGAGGAGTTCCGCAAGCTGCGTCTCGCCGACTGTGTCGTCGTCTCCTTCGGCAAGAGCGGCCGCACCTGGCTGCGGGTCCTGATTTCCCGCTTCTATCAGATCCGCTACGGGCTCCGGCCCTCGGTGATGATCGGTTTCGACAATCTGCACCGGCGCAACGCCGCCATTCCGCGCATCTTCTTCACCCATGACAACTATCTTCGCGACTACACCGGCAACCGCCACGACAAGAGCGATTTCTACGACCGTCGGGTGGTGCTGCTGGCGCGCGATCCCCGGGACGTGGCGGTGTCGCAGTTCTTCCAGTGGAAGTTCCGCATGCGACCGGCGAAGAAGGTCCTGAACGACTATCCGACCGAGGATGTCGACATCTTCCGGTTCGTGATGAGTCCCGCCGGCCTCCCCAGGGTGGTCGATTTCCTCAACGGTTGGGCGCGGGAAATGCCGCGCATTCCGGCGTTCCTGCTGCTGCGCTACGAGGATCTGCGCGCCGACACCGCCGGCGAACTGGCCCGGGTTCTGGAGTTCGTGGGAGAGAAGCCGACCGCCGGCGAGCTCGCCGACTGCGTGGCTTTCGCCAGTGTCGAGAACATGCGCAAGCTGGAGGAGAAACAGGTGTTCTGGCTGGCGGGTTCGCGGCTGCGTCCCAAGGATCGTTCGAATCCGAATTCCTACAAGGTGCGGCGGGCCAAGGTGGGCGGCTGGCGGGATTACTTCGACGACGAGCAGGTGGCGGCCATCGACGCCTTCGTCGCCGAACGTCTCGACCCGGTGTTCGGCTACCGGGCCACCACCGGGACCACTACGGCGGATGTCGCCACGGCTCCCTGAACCATCGCCGCCGTTGAGACCGGCGGGGGCTCTGTGCTAAGAGCGGACCGGTGGTGGCAGGTCGGCGGATGGCTGTCACGCGCGAGAGGAAGATGCCCATGAAGCCCACGGTCTTCATCCACACCAATCACAAGCAGTACATCGGTGCGCTGGTCTCGGCCCATTCCATGCGTCGCAACAGTGCCCATGCCGAGGAGTTCGACGTCAAGCTGATCGAACTCAAGGATCACATGGATGTGTTCGGTCCGCTCGAGGGCAAGAAGTATCTGCGCGACAATGTCTGGCGGACCTGGATGAACGACGATCTGCAGTCGTTCACCCTGCTGCGCTTCATGCCACCGGAGCTCATGGGCTACGAGGGCCGCGCGGTGGTCGTCGATCCCGACGTCTTCGCGGTGCAGGACGTCTGGGAACTGCTGTCCAAGGACATGGCGGGCAAGGCCGTCTGGTGCTGCGTCCGCGGCAAGGGACCCCGCGCCCATCCCGCGAGCTCGGTGATGCTGCTCGACAACGCCAAGCTGCGCCACTGGAAACTCACCGACTACGTCGGCAAGATCTTCGCGGGCGAGTACGAGTACAAGCGCTGGATGAACCTCGGCTACGAGAAGCCCGAGACCATCGGCATCCTGCCGCCGGAGTGGAACCATTTCGACCGTCTCACCCCGGAGACCAAGATGATCCACAACACCCGGCGCCGGACCCAGCCGTGGAAGACCGGGCTGCCGATCGATTTCATCCCCTCCGAGAACAATCCCTACAACCCGTACGCCTGGCTGATGTACGCGCGCCGTAAGCTGTTCGGGACCTACGCCTTCCTCGGCAACTACAAGCCGCATCCCGACAAGCGCCAGGAGGATTTCTTCTTCGGCCTGGTCAAGGAATGCATCGAGAACGGGACCATCTCCGAGGAGCTGCTCAAGGAGGCGATGCGCAACAACTGGGTGCGCCACGACGCCCTCGAGGTGCTGGAAAAGGTGCCGCCCGTCGATCGGACCCTGGCCTCGCTGCAGGAGATGCCGAAGGCGGCCTGACCGTTCGTCGGTCGAACAGTCCCGGCTGCGGCGGCGGCTGGATCACGACGCCGTCCGGAGTGATCCGGGCGGCGTCGGGGATTCGCGCCGGCTCGATCCGCCCCGCTTCGAGAATGTGGAAGACCGCGACGCCGCGGGCCAGCAGATGGTCGGCGAGGATCCGCCGGTGGCAGCGTGTGGGATCGTTCTCCGCGGACATGATCGCCGTAGGCCGTTCCCGGGCGAGGCGGAGGCGTTCGGCGAGGGCTTCACGCACGAACTGCGGATGGCGGCCGGAGCCCGGCCGGCTCCGCACGTCGGCCAGCAGCGTGACGTCGGACGCCCGGAGGAGATCGATAAGGCCGTGGATCGATCGGTTCGCGTGACCGATCGTCCACAGCCGGAGGCCCTCACCGGCCCGCCGATTTCCGCAGACGTTCGGCCATGTCCTCGAAGATCTCGGCATTGGGGCAGAAGTTCCTCGCCGCCTCCGGACCCTCGTCGCTGGCGAAGAAGCGGCGGCAGCGGCCGACTTCCAGGCAATGGGCGCAGGCCCGCTCGGCATCCCGCAGGCTGGCGAGCCAGCCCGTCGGCAGGCTGTCGGGATCGAGGCCGAAACGCAGCATCATGCGGCGCAGGTCCCCCTCGCTGCCTTCGCGGGCGGTGCGCATGTCGAACGGATCGAGTCCGAGTTCGCCGAGGCTCCGGGCGACGGCCTCCGGATCCTCCGTCGGCGTCCCGCTGCGCCAGCGTGAAAGGCGGGCGACCACCCGCGCCAGCCAGTGCTCGGTCATGGCCCGATCTCCAACCATCTACCGCAACAGTTGAGTTCTTCGGAGGGCGAAGTCAATGCCGCCGGGATCAGCCGGGAACCACCGGCGCGCAGTCGGAGGCCGCCTGGAGGATGAGCTCGGTGATTCGGGGGTGGCTGCCGAGGGGGCCGAGGTAGACGACCCGCTCGCCGAACGGTGCGAGGACGGTCTCGACATCGTCGCGGCCGTGGGGGCCGGCATCGACGAAGAAGCCGGCCACCATCACCGGCCCCGCGATGCGCGCGACGACCTCGGCGAGGAAGGGCTCCTGTTCGAGAAAGGCGCAGAAGACCTCGGCGAAGACGCCCTTCTCCCGGATCCGCGAGGCCTGGGCGAAGGCGGTGTCGCCGCTTGTCAGATAGCGGGCGGTGCCGTGACCGGCGAGCACCAGGCTCGTCCGCGCGCATGTCCAGCCGGCTTCGCGACAGCGGGCTTCCGCGCTTTCCCGGATGATGGCGGCGATCTCGGGCGAAGCGCCGATGGTCCGGCAGAGTTCGAGGCGGCGGGTCCTTCGCAGACCGGCGAGCCGGGCGCGAAGCCAGGCGAGAATGTAGCCTTCGGCCATCAGCAGCGGCACCACCCGTACCGCCGGGGCATCGAGCCCGGCGATCACCTCCTCGAGGCTCGGCGTCCCACGCAGACAGGCCTCCCGTACGCTGGCGAAGATCCCTCGGGCGGCGATCCGCCGGGCGTGTTCGGCGGCGATTCCGGCTCCCCCGTCGATCCCGTGGGTGGCGATGACGAGGGCGAGATCGGCGCGCGGGTCAGTGGCTGGTGCCCTCGGAGAAGGTGATCTTGTTCCAGACATTGTATTTGCCCGAGGGTTTGGAGGCGGGAATGCGGGTGACTTCCTCGAGAGTGCGGGCGTCGTAGACGATGACGGCACCCTCGCGGTCCCAGATGCTCAGCAGGGCGTAGCGACCGTAGCGGTCGAACTCCACATGGCCGGAGACCTTGCCCGGCATCGGCCGCAGGGTCCGCACGATCTCGAGGCTGCGCTTGTCGATGATGTGGACCGCATCGCGGTTCGGTCCGAAGAACACGTCGGCCCAGGCGTAGGGGCTGTTTTCGTGGCTGCGGATGAAAAAGCCGGGGCCGAGGGTGGGAATCTCCCGGATCGGGCGCCAGTTTTCCATGTCGATGACGCTGATCGCCGCCTTCTTCAGGTTCGGCGTGGCCATGACCCGACGTCCCTCGCGCAGCCAGCTTATGCCGGAGCCCAGGTGCGGCATGCCGGCCAGGGGCAGCTTCTTGATCGGCCGCCCCACCTCGAGCTGGACCACCACCGCCTCGCCGGTGCTGCGGGAGGCGCCGATCAGATGGCGGTAGGAAGGGTCGAAGAAGAAATCGTCGAGCGGCCGATCGAGCTCGATGCGGCGGATCGGGAAGCGTTCGCGGCCCGGCAGCGCTTCCACCATCCCCTTCTCGTAGCTGTGCACGAAGCCCGGGAAGGTGGCTGGTGGCGGGTCGCCGTAAGGGATCTCCCAGATCTCCGGCAGGTCCTTGAGGGCGACGATGAAGCTCTCCCGCGGGGGGGCGAGGTAGACGGCACTCACCCGCGAAGGCGTCTTCTTCCACCGGTCCCGCACCGGGATCACCTCGAGCGGCGCCAGGGTCTCGGCATCGAGCAGGACGAGGCTGGTCGGCAGGTAGTTGGCCACCGCCAGCACCCGGCCGTCGCCGGAGATGGCGAGGTTGCGGCTGTTGATCCCGGCCCGCACCTCGGCCACGATCCGCAGGCTCCAGAGATCGTAGCGGGTGACCCAGCCGTCGCGCGAGAGGAAGTGGACGAAGCGCCCGTCGGGGCTGAACTTCGGCCCGCCGTGGAGGGCGTAGCGGCTCTCGAACCGGGCGAGACGCCGGAAGCGGTCACCGTCGATGATGCTCACATGATGATCGCCGCTTTCGACGAGCACGAAGAGGTTGAGGGGATCGGCCTCGTAGCGTGGCCGGTCGGGAAGCTCGGCGGTGGTGACGCGAACCACCCGCGAGGCCTCGATCTCCGCCTTCCCCCAGCGTGGGATTTCCGCCGGGGGCGTGTAGAGATAGGCGGCGAGGGCGGAGATCTGCGTGGGCGTCAGGCGATCACCGAAGGCCGGCATCTGGGTCGCCGGTCGTCCCTCGGCGATGACCTTCTCGGCCTGCTCCCGCCCGAGACGGCTCAGGCTTTCCGGCAGCAGCGCGGGGCCCGCGCCGCCGAAACGGTCGGCGCCATGACAGGCGGCGCATTCCCGCGCATAGAGGGCGGCGGCATCGGGAGCCTGGGCGGCGGCCGGCAGCGTCGCCAGCAGCAGGAAAGCGGCCAGCAGGCTACTCGGCAGCGACCGCATGGTCCTCGCCCCCGTCCTCGCTCGCCGGCGCCAGGCCGATCTCCGCATCGGTCAGGTAGCAGGCGGGGTCCTCGGCCCAGGGATCGCCCAGGAGCTGCATGGCGCGAATGCGGGTGTTGCCGCCGCAGATGGCGAAATGGGTGCAGCTTCCACAACGTCCGGAGATCCGGCGCGGACGACGCTTGAGGCCGGCCATGATCGGATCCGAGGTGTCCTGCCAGATCGCCGAGAAGGGCCGTTCCTTCACGTTGCCCAGATTGTAGTGCCACCAGAAGGTGTCGGGGTGGACATTGCCCAGATTGTCGATGTTGGCGACATTGACGCCGCTGGCATTGCCGCCCCAGGCCTCGAGCTTGGCGCGGATATGGTCCGCCCGCTCGGGGAAATTGCGCCGCACCCAGTGCAGGAAATAGACGCCATCGGCATCGTTGTTGCCGGTGACGAATTCGGTGCCCCGGTTCTCGCGGACATGCTGCCAGCAGCGCGCGAACAGCCGATCCATCACCTCGCGGGTGGTGCGGTGATAGGCATCGTCGCCGCGATAGCGGTTGCCGCGCCCGGCATAGACCAGATGCGAGAGATAGAACTTGTCGATCCGCTCGGCCTCCATGAGGTCGAGCATCGCCGCCAGGCTCTCGACATTGCGCTCGGTGACGGTGAAGCGCAGCCCGACCTTGATGCCGCGATCCCGGCACAGGCGGATTCCCCGCAGGCTGGCTTCGAAGCAGCCGGGCACGCGGCGGAAGCGGTCGTGGACGGCGCCGATCCCGTCGAGGCTGACGCCGACGTAGTCGTAACCGATGGCGGCGATGCGATCCGCCATCGCCTCGTCGATCAGGGCCCCGTTGGTGGAAAGCCCGACGTAGAAGCCGAGCTCCTTGGCCCGCCCGGAGATCTCGAAGATGTCGGGGCGCAGCAGCGGCTCGCCACCGGAGAGAATGAGCACCGGCACGCCGAAGGCGCGCAGATCCTCCATCACCGTGAACACTTCCTCGGTGGTGAGCTCGCCCGGAAAATCGGTGTCGGCCGAGAGCGAGTAGCAGTGGATGCAGTTCAGGTTGCAACGGCGGATGAGGTTCCAGATCACCACCGGTCCGGGCGGCCGGCGTCGGACCACCGGCGTCGGCTCCAGGATCTCGCGCATGAACTGGCTCAGGCGGAACATGAGGTCTTCTCCCCGGCGAACCGCGTCCTGAGGCCGGTTTTCTTCAGGATCCGCAGACTGTAGAGAATCTCGTATCCCCGGGCGGCCTCGCCCAGCAGCCGGGCGATCTCGGCCACCTTCGACTCGACCTCCGCCCGGTCGCGGCCGTGCACCATGGCGAAGAGGTTGTAGGGCCAGTCGGGCGGGTGGCGGGGACGGCGGTAGCAATGGCTGACGAAGGGCAGGGCGCCGATCTCGCGGCCGAGCCGGTCGGTCTCCTCGTCGGCCACGTCCCAGACGCTCATCCCGTTGGCCCGGTAGCCCAGCCGGTAATGGTTGGGCACCGCCCCGATGCGGCGGATGATGCCGCACTCCAGCATCCGCCCGAGACGTCGGCGCACCTCCGTCTCCGGAATGCCGATCCGCTCGGCGATCGCCGCATAGGGGCGAGGACGGAACGGCAGCCCCTCCTGGGTGGCGGCGATCAGGGCGCGGTCGATGGCATCGAGGATCATGCGTCGAGCCTCAGCTCGAGGAAATATTCGCGTTCCTTGGGAAAGTTCAGAACGGGCAGCCCGGTCTCCCGCTCGATGCGGCCGATCACCCCGGGGATCTCCGCCGGGTCGGCGACGGCGAGCACGAACCACATGTTGAAACGATGCTCGCGCTCGTAATTGTGGGCGACCTCGGGAAAGGCGTTCACGATCGCCGTCACCTCCTCGAAGCGTGCGGGCGGCACTTCCATCGCGCAGAGGGTGACGGCCCCGCCCATGCGCTCGGCGTCGAACAGCGGACCGAAGCGGGTGAGCACGCCTTCCTCGCGCAGCCGTGCGAGTCGCCGGATCACCGTCGCCTCGTCGGTACCGAGGGCGCGGGCGACCTCCGCGAACGGCCGCTCCGCCAGCGGGAACCCGCCCTGCAGGCGATTGACGAGGAGGCGATCGAGGGCGTCCATCAGGCGGCCTTTCCGGAGGCGAGGAGGCCGTAGCGCGGCCCCCGCTGCTTGAAGCACCGGCGACTGAACAGCACCGCCCGCGGCGCGGCGGCGATTCCGGCCGCCGCCACCGCCTCGTCCACGCGTTCCAGCACCCGGCGGCGTTCCTTGCCGTGGATCATGCAGAACAGATTGTAGGGCCACAGCGGTGGCCGCCGGGGACGGCGGTAGCAGAGGGTGACGAAAGGCAGCCGGGAGAGAATCTCGGCCGCCGGCCGCAGTCGCTCGTCCGGGAGATCGAACACCACCATCGCATTGGCCCGATACCCCAGGGCACGATGGTGGAGGACGAGGCCGAAGCGGCGGATCACCCCGGCCTCGATCATCGCCCGCAGCCGTGCCAGCACGCTCGCCTCGTCGAGTCCGCAGTGGCGGCCGATCTCGGCGTAGGGACGGGGCACGAGCGGCAGGCCGTCCTCGAGCGCGGCCAGCAGGCGACGATCGACGGCCGTCAGTTCCATTGCAGGGGGAATCCGAGATCGAGGTGGAAGGCTTCGAGCAGGGGGAGGTCGAGCACCGCGAGCCCGGTCCGGTATTCGATGTCGGCGATGACGGCGGCCACCCGGGCCCTGCTCGGTGCGGCGATCACGAACCACAGATTGAGCCGATGTTCGCGCTCGTAATTGTGCGTGACCTCCGGATGGGCGCTCACGAAGGCGGCGATCTGGGGCAGCAGGGGCGCCGGGACCTGCATCGCGGCGAGGGTGCTGTAGCCGGCGGTGTGCGGCTCCAGCACGGCGCCGATGCGGCCGACGATACCAGCGGCCTGGAGCTCGGCGAGCGTGTCGATCACCGTCTCTTCGGTGACGCCGAAACGCTCGGCGATCACCGCGAAGGGGCGGGGATGGAGCGGGAAATCGCGCTGGCAGCCGTCGAGGAGCCGCTTCTCGAGATCACTGAACTGGCGTTCCATGGCTCAGAATCCGATCCGGTTGGCGCGGGCGGTGAAGAAGATCCCGGAAGGCTTCCTGGCCTCGATGCGGGCGAGCTCCTCCAGGGTCCCGGTGTCGTAGACCACCACCCGGTCCGAATCCCGGGCGGAGATCCAGACCTGGTCGCCCCGGGGGGTGAATTCCATGTGCAGGATCGCCTTTCCCGGCGAGAAGGTGGCCACCACCTCCAGGCTCGGCACATCCACCACCTGCACGGTGTCGTTGAGCGGATGGGCGAAATTGACCCAGACCTGGCGGCCGTCCGGCCGGGCGATGGCGAACACCGGCTGTCCCTGCACCGGGATGCGGGCCACCTCGGCGAAATCCCGGCGGCGGTCGACCACCAGCAGCTCGTGACGGCCCACCGCCGGCAGGAACAGATAGTCGCCGGCCTGCGACCAGCCCTCGAGATGGGGCATCTTGTAGACCGGCAGCGGCTGCTCGCCGCGCCCGTAGCCCTCGAGGATGCGCCGCGGCCGCGGGTCCGGGCGCCAGAGATCGAGGAGGACGAGACCGTCTTCGCCGAACAGCCCGGCGATGTAGTAGCGTCCGTCGGGGGTCACCAGCGCGTCGTAGGGAAGCCGGCCGATGTCGGGGAAGCGGGTGATCGCCGGCCGCTCCGGATCGGCGAGATCGGCGAGCCAGATCTGGCCGCCGTCGTAGAGGGAGAAGGCGAAACGGCGTCCTCCCAGATCCTCGATGCCGACCACCTTGGAGCGCGCCCCGTCGTCCGCGTAGATGGCGGGAATGTCGGCCACCGGGGCGAGGTCGCGACTGTCGAACACGCGCACCCCGCCGGGCTCGTAGTTGGCCACCGCGACCAGCGCCCCGTCGGCGGAGATGGCGCCGCCGATGGAATTGCCGGCCTGGAGGGTCCGTGCCGCGACTTCCGCCCGGAGGAGATCGAGCTTGGTGAGCCCGCCATCGCGGCCGAAGATGTAGGCGTAGCGCTGATCGCGCCCGAACACCGCCGAGGCGTGGCTGAGATCGCCCAGACCTTCGACCCGGGAAAGCACCGTGCGGTTCGTGGTCTCGACGATCAGCACCGAGCCCGAAGCGCGCTCGACGACGATGCCGAGATCGCCGGTTCCGCGGATCTGAGCCGCAGCCGGGGCCAGGAATGCGAGCAACAGGCCGCCGGCCAGTAGGACGGCTTTCACGGCGGGATGCCCTCCTTGAGCTTGCGGGCGAGCCAGCGGGCCTCTTCGCCGGTGATCTCGAAGCCCCAGGGGGGCATCGGCGTACCGGGAATCCCTGCGCGGATGACCTCGGCGAGACCTTCGACGGTGCGGTCCGAGAGGGCCTCCGGCAACAGGGCCGGGCCGAGGCCGCCGGCGAGGGTCATGCCGTGGCAGGAGCCGCAGTCCTGGCGCAGGAGATAGAGAAGCTCCGTCCGGCGCTCGGCGGGCGGCGCCTCCTCGGCGACGGCGGGGCCCGGAAGCAGGAGCAGCAGGACCAGCAGTTCACGCATGGAGCACCCGCTCGATCCAGGCGGCATGGCGGTCGGGTACCTGGAGGGACACCGGTGCAGGATTGTGCAGCACCTCGACCACCGGTCCGATGATGAACAGGACCGGGGATCGGAGACCGGCGTCGCGGGTCGCCTCGGCGAGATCGCCGAGGGAGGCACGCAGGCTGCGCTCGTTCTCCTGGGTTCCGTTCTCGATCGCCAGCGCCGGTGTGCCGGCGTCGAGCCCGGCCTCGACGAGCCGGGAAGTGATCTGTTCGATATGGGCGAGGCCCATGTAGACGACGAGGGTGGTGGCGGGATCGGCGAGGCTCTTCCAGTCGAGGTCCAGCCACCAGCCCTCGCGACAGTGGCCGGTGACGAAGCGAACGCCGGTGGCGACGCCACGGTGGGTGAGCGGGACCCGACTGGCGGCGGCGCAGCCGAAGGCGGCGGTGATCCCCGGTACCACCTCCACCTGGATGCCCCGACGGAGAAGGTAGAGCGCCTCCTCGCCGCCGCGTCCGAAGACGAAGGGGTCGCCGCCTTTGAGACGGATCACCAGCCGGCCCGGAGCGGCGAGCTCGGCCAGCAGAGCATTGATGCTGTTCTGGTCGAAGCGGTGTTCGCCCGGCTTCTTGCCGACGTCGATCCGCAGACAGGAAGGCGGCAGGAGATCGAGGACACCCTCGCCGACGAGGCGGTCGTGAACCACCACATCGGCCCGCTGCAGGAGCCTCCAGGCCTTCACGGTCAGCAGCTCCGGATCGCCCGGGCCGGACCCGACCAGATGAACCACCGGAGCTTCCGCCATCGTGACCCCCACCATGTCACCCAACGCTCGATCGACCCGGGAACGGGCCGGGTGACGGGAGACCCGTCACCCGGCCGGCACCTTAGTAGATGTCCTTACGTGTGTTGAAGACGTTGAACTTGCCAGTGGGGGTGATCAGGTTCGGATCCTTGATCACCTTCTTGGGCTTGAGCGTCTTGTCGTCGACGACGACGATGGCGCTCTCCTGCTCCTTGGCGTTCCAGACCGAGAACCAGATTTCCGTCCCCTGCTTGTTGAACTCGCCCTGGACGACCCGGCGCTGGCCTTCGGTGATTCCCGACCATTCGCCGATCGGCAGCACCTTGTAGCCCGCCTCCAGATTGTTGATGTCGAAGACCGCCACCGAGGAGGCGATCTCCGGCTCCGGATTGAGGGCGGTATCGACATACAGATTGGTGCTGTTGGGGTGGGTCTTGACGAACAGCGAGCCGCCGCCCTGACCCTCGAGGGTCTCCACCACCTTCCAGGCGTACTGCGGATAGTTCTCCGGATCGGTGCCGATCAGGCTAATGGTCTCGTCGCCGAGATGGGAGGTCACCCAGACCGGGCCGTATTTCGGATGGACGAAATTGGCCCCGCGTCCCGGATGGGGCTTGATGCCCTGGCTGTCGATGACCGCCTCGAGCTCGCGATCCTTGGTGTCGACCACGACGATCTTGTCGCGGGCGTTGGCCGCCACCAGGAAGTAGCGCCTGGTGCTGTCGAAGCCGCCGTCGTGGAGGAACCGTTCGGACTCGATCGAGGTGACCTTGAGGGCGTCGAGATCGGTGTAGTCCACGAGCAGCACGTGGCCGGTTTCCTTGACGTTGACGATGAACTCCGGCGCGTAATGCGAGGAGACGATCGAGGCCACCCGCGGTTCCGGATGATACTCGCCGGTATCGTAGGTGTAGCCCCGCGTGCTCTCGATCCGCAGCGGCTCCAGCGTCTCGCCGTCCATGATCACGTAATGGGGCGGCCAGTAGGCCCCGGCGATCGCGTATTTGTCCTCCCAGCCCTTGTACTTGGAGGTTTCGATGGAGCGCGCCTCGATGCCGATCTTGACCTGGGCCACGGTCTGCGGCGGATCCATCCACAGATCGATCATGTTGACGAGCGCGTCACGGCCGATCGTGAACAGATACCGGCCGGAGGCCGACATGCGGGAAATGTGGACCGCGTAGCCCGTCTCGATGATCTGGACGATCTCGTAGCTGTTGCCGTCGATCAGGGCGATTTCGCCCGAATCCCGCAGGGTCACCGAGAACAGGTTCTCGAGATCGAGATCGTTCATCTGCTCGGTGGGACGCTGATCCGGCGGCACCAGAAGCTTCCAGGTGGCCTTCATCTCCTCCATGCCGAACTCCGGCGGCGCCACCGGCTCGTTGAGCAGATAGCGGGCCATCAGATCGACGTCCTCGGGGGTGAGCTCGCCGGAAGTGCCCCAGTTGGGCATGCCGGCCGGCGAGCCGTAGTTGATGAAGGCCGTCAGATAGTCGTAACCCCGCTCGCGCGTGATGTCGGTGGTGAGCGGCTTGCCGGTCGCCCCCTTGCGCAGCACGCCGTGACAGCCGGCGCAGCGCTGGAAGTAGATCTCGTTGCCCCGCTGCATTTCGGCGTCGGTCAGGGTGGGCACGCCCGCGACCGCGCCCGGTGCCTTCACCTCCTCTTCCTTGAGCACGTCCAGGCTCGGTTCGTACTGGCCACCGGGTGTCGTCTGATGTTTCTTGAGATCCTCCGGCGACGGCTTCTGCTGGGCGTTCGCGCCGCCCGCGACGAGCAGGCCCAAGGCCGCCGTCGACAGGAACACGGTCGCGAGCCACGAGATGCGACGCGTCTTCATGGTCCACTCCTTGTCGTCACTTTTCCCGGTCCCCTGCAGTACACACCCGGCCGTCGAGCGGCACCTTGACCGCAATCAAGGAAAACGGCCGTTCGAGGTTGCGTTCTGGGAACGAATGTCGCAGGCCGTTCGCCACCTGCATGCCTGTCCGACGGGAGAAGAGATGAGACCGGGTCGGTGCCGAATCCTCGCCTGGACCGTGCTCCTGCTGGCAGCGGCGGCGGGGATCGGCCAGCCGGCCCAGGCCGGGCGGGACGATGCGGGATGGCTGGCGCTGGTTCCCGGCGCCGATCGGCTCGGCGAATTCGAGGGCGAGCCGCCGGCGGCACCCGTCTTCCGCGGCGAGGAACCGGCGGGCTACGTCTTCTCGACCCGGCAGGTGGTCCGTTCGACGGGCTTTTCCGGCAAGCCCCTGGACATTCTCGTGGGCATCGATCTCGAGGGCCGGATCACCGGGGCGGTGGTGCGCGAGCAGCACGAGCCGATCCTGATCATCGGCGTGCGACCCGAAGACATCGAGGCCTTCGTCGCGCGCTACGTCGGCCGCCGCATCGACGAGCCGATCACCGTCGTCCGCGGGCGCGCCCGCGACGGGCGGATCGACGCCATTTCCGGGGCCACCGTCTCCTCGCTGGTGATCAACAACGCGATCCTGACCGCCGCCCGGGCGGTGGCCGCCTCGCGCGGTCTGCTGGGCGGCGGCCGGATCGATATCGCGAGCTTCGAGCCGCTCACCTTCGGAGCGCTCCTCGCGGACGGGTCGCTGGTGCGGCGGGTCTGGACCGTGGGCGAGGTCGAGGCGCTGCTCGAGCCGCGCGGTGCCGCCCTGTTTCCGCCGGGTGAGCCGGACGATCCGTTTCTCGAGCTGGTGGCCGGGCTGGCGACGCCTGCGCGCATCGGTCGCAACCTCCTCGGGGACAAGCTCTACGAGGAGGTCACGGCCCGGCTGCGCTTCGGCGATCAGCTCCTGTTCGTCGCCGGTCGCGGCCGCTGGTCCTTCAAGGGCACCGAATGGCGTCGCTCCGGCACCTTCGACCGGTTGCGTCTGGTCCAGGACGAGCGGAGCCTCGCCTTCGCCGCCGACGAGCACCTGCGGATCGAGCGCCTGGCGCCCGGGGATGCACCCGAATTCCGCGAGCTCGCCCTCTTCCTCCTGCGCAAGGAACGGGGGTTCGATCCCGCGAAGCCCTGGCGGCTGCAGATCCGCGCCGACGGCTGGACGGAAACCGGCGAGACGGTACCCGTCCTGCTGGAGCTCGAATACCGCCTGCCCGACCGGTACCTCCTGCGGCAGGAGACGCCGGCGCTGCGGCCGCCCTGGGTCGAGGTCTGGCTGGCCCGCAAACGGGACCTCGCGATCCTCGCCGCGGCCCTCGTCTTCCTCACCGGGATCCTGTTCGCCCAGGACCGCATCGTCCGGAGCCGCCGGCTGCATCGCCGGTTGCGGATGGCCTTTCTCGCCTTCACCCTCGTCTGGCTGGGCTGGTACGCCTCGGCCCAGCTCTCGGTCCTCAACGTGCTGACCTTCGGCGACGCGCTCAGGCGCGGCTTCCGGTGGGATTTCTTCCTCCTGGAACCCCTGATCTTCGTGCTCTGGTCCTACGTCGCCGTCGTCCTGCTGTTCTGGGGGCGGGGGGTCTACTGCGGCTGGCTGTGTCCGTTCGGGGCGCTGCAGGAGCTCCTGGGGATGATCGCCCAGCGGCTCCGCATTCCCCAGCTCGATCTGCCCTTCGCGCTCCACGAGCGGCTGCGGCCGATCAAGTTCGTGATCTTTCTCGGCCTCTTCGCGGTCGCACTGGGCTCGATGGACCGCGCCCAGCTCCTGGCCGAGGTCGAGCCCTTCAAGACGGCCATCGTCCTCGAGTTCCGACGCGCCTGGCCGTTCGTCCTCTACGCGCTCCTGCTGCTCGCGGCGGGGCTGTTCGTCCAGCGGTTCTATTGCCGCTACCTCTGTCCGCTGGGAGCGGCGCTCGCCATCCCCGCCCGTCTGCGCCAGTTCGAATGGCTCCGGCGACGCCGCCAGTGTGGCGTCGAATGCCGGATCTGTGCGACCACCTGCCCGGTGCAGGCGATCCAGCCGGAGGGCCAGATCCATCCCGGCGAATGCATCTACTGCCTCACCTGCCAGGTGAACTACTACGACGATCATCTCTGTCCGCCGCTCGTCCAGCGCCGTCTGCGCCGCGAACGGCGCCGGGCGATGGCTCGGGAGGCCGCCGGAGGTCGGCGCGAGACGGCGCCTCAGCCGGCCAGTTCCTCGGCGAAGTGACAGGCGGCGAAATGGTCGCCGGCGATCTCGCGGAAGGCCGGCACCTCCTCCCGGCAACGCTCCCGCACGAAGGGGCAGCGGGTGCTGAAGCGGCAGCCCCGCGGCGGATGGGCGGGATCGGGAATCTCGCCGCGCAGTTGGATCGGGTCGAAGCCGTGCTCGGGCTCGACCCGTGGGATCGCCGAGAGCAGCGCCCGGGTGTAGGGATGGAACGGGCGGGCGAAGATTTCGCGGGTCGGACCGAGCTCCATCAGCCGGCCGAGATAGAGCACCGCCACCCGGTCGGAGATCTGGGCGACCACCGACAGATCGTGGGTGATGAAAAGATATGTCGTTCCCAGCTCCTGCTGGAGATCCATCAGTAGGTTCAGGATGTCCGCCTGGATCGAGACGTCGAGAGCGGACACCGCCTCGTCGCAGACCACGAATTCGGGATCGGCGACCAGCGCCCGGGCGATCCCGATCCGCTGCCGCTGGCCGCCGGAGAAGGCGTGCGGGAAGCGGCGCAGGAATTCGAGGTTGAGCCGGCAGCGGGCGGCGATCTCCCGCACCCGTTCGTCCACCTCCCGCTTGCGCCGGAGATGGCCCGGCGCCTCCAGGGGTTCGGCGATGATGTCCCGCACCGTCATGCGCGGATCGAGGGAGGCGTATGGATCCTGGAAGACGAGCTGCATGTGGCGGCGGAAGCGACGCAGCTCTCTTCCCTCGAGGGCCAAGAGGTCGACGGACTCGCCGTCGAGGTGGAAACGGATCTCGCCGCCGGTCACCGGCAGCGCCCGCAGGATCGCCCGCCCGAGGGTGGTCTTGCCGGAGCCGCTTTCGCCGACGAGGCCCAGGGTCTCGCCGCGGCGGATGGTGAGGGTGACCCCGTCGACCGCCCGCAGGTGCCCCACCGCCTTCTGCAGCAGGCGCTTGCCGCGAACTCCGAAATGGACCGCGAGATCGCGGATCTCCACCAGCGGCGCGGCGGTCACGACGCTCTCCCGCCGAACAGATGGCAGGCGACGCTGCGGCGGGCGTCGAGGGCGGTGTCGGCCGGCACCTCGCGGTCGCAGAGGCCCGGCATGCGCCGCGGACAGCGGGTGTGGAAGGGACAGCCGGCCGGTCGCTGCAGCGGGCTCGGAATATCGCCCGGTACCGGGGTGAGCCGGCGGCGACTGGTCTCGACCCGCGGCAGGGCGGCCAGAAGACCCCGGGTGTAGGGATGCGCGGGGTCGCGGATCACCTCGCGGGTGGGACCGCGCTCGACGATCCGGCCGAGATACATCACCGCCACCTCCTCGGCGATCCGGGCGATCACCCCCATGTCGTGGGTGATGAACAGCATCGCCATGCCCAGCTCCCGCTGCAGCTCCAGCATGAGGTCGAGGATCTGGGCCTGGATGGTGACGTCGAGGGCGGTGGTCGGCTCGTCGGCGATCAGCAGCGACGGATGTGTGGAAAGGGCGAGGGCGATCATCGCCCGCTGGCGCATGCCACCCGAAAGCTCGTGGGGATACTGGTCGATCCGCAGCCGCGCGTTCGACATCCCGACCCGTTCCAGCATGCGGATCGCGTGATCGCGGGCCGCCCGGCGGTCGAAACGGCGGCCGAGGCGTCGATCGAGATGGTCGCGATGGGCGAGGATCGCCTCGATCATCTGGTTGCCGATCGTATAGACCGGCGAGAAGGAGGCCATCGGCTCCTGGAAGATCATGCCGATGTCGCCGCCCCGGAGCCGGCGCAGCTCGCGCCCTCCCGCGGGCAGGCGGGCGATGTCGATCTCACCCTCGGCACGCCGCAGGAGAATCCGCGAGCCGCCATCGATGCGGGCGTTGGCGGGCAGGAGACGGATCACCGCCTTGGTGGCGACGCTCTTGCCGGAGCCGCTCTCGCCGACGATCCCAAGGGTGCGCCCCGGGTGCACGGCGAGGGAGACGCCGTCGACCGCCCGCACCATGCCCTCGTCGGTGGTGAAGGAAACGCCGAGATCGGTGATTTCGAGGAGCGCGCCCCCGTTCGCGGTCACGTCCGGTCCTCCCTCAGCGCTTCCGGACCGAATAGGGGTCGGCGGCGTCCCGCAGCCCGTCGCCCAGGACGGTGAAGGCGAGCACGGCGACGATCACGAACAGGGCGGGCAGGAACAGCCAGGGAGCCTGCTCGATGGCGCGGACGTTCTGGGCGTCCTGGAGGAGGATGCCCCAGCTCATGGTCGGGGGGCGGAGCCCGAGGCCAATGAAGGAGAGGGCGGTTTCCGAAAGGATCACGTAGGGAAAGCTGATCACCACATCGACGATGATGTAGCTGGTGAAGGAGGGCAGCATGTGCTTGCGGATGATCCAGGCGGAACTCGCCCCCGAGAGCCGCGCCGCCAGCACGTAGTCCTCGTTGCGCTGGGCGAGGAGGTGGCCGCGCAGACGGCGGGCCAGGGTCGGCCAGCCCACCAGCCCGAGGATCACGGTCATGGCGAAATAGACCTGGATGTTGGACCATTCGCGGGGAAAGGCGGCGGCGAGCCCCATGTAGAGGGGAATCACCGGCACCACCCGCACGATTTCGGTGAAGCGCTGGATGCCGTAGTCGATCCAGCCGCCGAAATAGCCGGCGATGCCGCCGATCACCAGCGCCAGCCCCCCGGCCAGGAGGACGCCGAGGACGCCGATCGACAGCGAAACGCCGGTGGCGTACATGAGCCGCGAAAAGAGATCGCGGCCGAGATCGTCGGTGCCGAAGAGGTGGATCTTGCCTTCCCTCACCCCGAACAGACGGGTGCGGGCGGGCACGAGACCGAACAGCCGGTAGGGTTCGCCCTTGACGAAGAAGTAGATGTAGCGCCGTTTCCCGGTGTCGATCCTGGCGATCTTGCGGAGCGTCACCGGGTCCCGTTCGGTCTTCAGGGCGTGGACGAAGGGGCGGAAGGAAAAGCCGTTCCCGTCCCGGAATCGCGGGATCTGGGGCGGCCCGTAGATGTAGTCGCGGTCGCGGGTGGTCCCGCCGTAGGGGGCCACGAAATCGGCGAACAGCCCCATGAGCGCGAACAGCAGCAGGACGAAGGCGCCGGCCATCGCCGCCCGGTGCCGGCGCAGCCGCCACCAGACGAGCTGCCACTGGGAGGCGGTGTAATAGCGGAGCGCTTCCTCGCCGTGGCCGGGCCGTCCCGGCGGTTCCGTGCTCATCCCTCAGCCTCCCTCGAGCCTGATCCGGGGATCGAGAAGGGCGAGGACGACGTCGGAGACGAAATTCATGAAGACGATGATGGCGGTGAGCATCAGGAGGATGGCTCCGGCCACGTACATGTCGAGATCGAGGAAGCTCTTGATCAGCAGTTCGCCGAGTTCGGGCAGGCTCATCACCAGGGCGACGATCGGCAGTTCCGAGAATATCCGGTTGACGTCGAAACCGATGGTGCTGACCACCGGATTGATGGCGAGACGGGCCGGATATTTGAGGATCACCTTCCACTCGGGGAGGCCGCGGGCCCGCGCGGCGTCCACGTAGAGCTTGGCGAGCTCGTCGGACATCGTGGCTCGGACGGTCTGGAGCTGCAGGGCGGTCGCCGACCAGGCCAGCACCACCGCCGGCACGAGCAGATGTCGGAGGAGGTCGGCGAACTTGCCCCAACTCCACGGGGCCTGCGTGTATTCGGGCGAGAACAGCCCGCCGACGGTGGTGCCGAAGTAGCGCACGCCGAGGTAGAGCAGGATCAGCGCCAGCATGAAGTTGGGGATCGCGAGCCCGAGATAGCTCACCACGGTGAGCCCGTAATCGGCCGGCGACTGGCGGTGCAGTGCGGCGTAGATGCCGATCGGGATCGACAGCAGATAGGTCAGCAGAAGGGTGCCCAGGAGCAGCACCACGGTGAGTCCGGCGCGCTGGCCGATCACCGCGTTGGCCGAGGTCTCGAAGGCGAAAGAGGGGCCGAAGTCGAAGCGGGTGACGATCCCGCCGATCCAGGTGAGATAGCGCTCCCAGGCCGGACGATCGAGGCCGAACCGCTTGCGGATGCTCTCGATGTCGCTCTCGGTGACCGATACGCCGGTACCCGAGAACTTCCGGAAGGCATAGCGATCCGCGTAGTCGCCCGGCGGCAGTTCCATGATCACGAACACCATGATCGAGACGAAGAACATCGTCACGACCATGCCGACCGCCCGCTGGATCAGAAACCGCAGCATCGGACCCGCAACCCGTATCTACCGCCGGTGGTTCCGGGCCCGCCGGAGAATGCTTCCCCGGCGAGCCCGCGGATCCACGCTCACTCGCTCAGATACCACTGGACGGGACGGAAGGGATAGGCCCAGTAGTAATCGAAGGTCTTGGCGGCAAAGGGCTCGAAGTTCTCGAGATCGTTGCGGTGGTAGACCGGCCCGAGGATGTTGCCGACGGTGCCGATCTTCCACAGGTTCTCGACGTGGATCTGGACGATCTCGGCGCCGACCCGATCACTCTCCGGCGAGCCGAGCGGGAGCTGGATGAACTCCTCGGCGAGATCCCACAGCTTCTTCACCTCCACCGGCGGTTCGATCCCCTCCTCGCCGCCGGACCGCTTCCAGACCGCCCAGGCGAACCCGGTCCCCGGGTTGAAATAGTCGCCGAAGGGCGGGACCAGGCGGGAGACGTCCTGGGAGATGGTCGGGCCGCTCGTGCCGTCGTTCTTCCACACCGTGACGTCGAGATCGTTGTTGTTGGCCGAGGCCCGGTATTCGTCCGAGGTGACCTCCTTGAGATCGACGCGCACACCCACGGCCCCCCAGTAGTCGCGCACCAGCTCGTGGAGCTTCACCGGCGCGCCCTGGTTCGAATAGACGAGACGTACGACCAACGGCTTGCCGTCCGGGCGCTCGCGGACGCCGTCACCGTCGCTGTCCTCGAGTCCCATCTCGTCGAGGAGGGTGTCGGCACGCCGGGGATCGTAGTCGGTCATGTAGCCGAGCTGCTCGTCGGTGACGAAGGTCACGGTCAGCGGCTCGGCCGGGGTCGCCTGCATCGGCTCGGCCTGGCCCAGATAGACGAGCTCCTCGATTTCCTCGCGGTTGATGGCGAGCGACATCGCCTCGCGGAAACGCAGGTCGTTGAAAATGCCGCGCAGCACCGGGTCCTCGTGGGTGGTGTTGAAGGCGTAGAACACGTTTTCGCCGAGCCCGGGAGCGAGATCGACCCGGTAGCCGCCGTTCGCCTCGTTCTCCTTGAGGACCGGGAAGTCCTCGATGAACACCGCCTGCATCTTGTAGGTGACTTCGCCGTTGGTGAGCTTGAGGTTCTGGACCTCCTTGTCGGCGACGTATTGTTCTTCGATCTCGTCGATGTAGGGGAGCTGGTTGCCGGTGGTGTCGACCATGAAAAAGTAGGGGTTGGCGACGAGCTTGCGACCGGTGGCGGTCTCCTCGACCAGGATGTGGGATTCGAGGGTCGGAACGACCCGGCTGTCGGTGCCCTTGAGGAGGGGCGAGGGCACGTCCTTCCAGTCGGAGCCGCCGTAGTAGTTGTTGACCAGCGCCGCCCAGTTCTCGAAGCCCCGTTCCTCGGCCAGTTCGTTGGCCTTCGGGTTGTACTTGATGTGCATCTTCTCGAAGAAGTGCTTGGGCTGGAAGGGCTGACCGAAATCGACCGCGAAGCGGTTGACGATGCCGGGGGTGGGCACCGGGAAGATCAGTTTCACCGTCTGCGGGTCCACCACCTCGACCTGCATCGGCTCGCCGGCGAACAGCCAGCGGCTCGGAGTCTCCGGATAGATCTCGGGATTGAGGATCAGATCCTCGTACCAGAACCGGATGTCTTCGGCGGTGAAGGGTTGGCCGTCGGACCATTTGTGCCCCTTGCGCAGCTTCACCGTGAGTTCGGTGTAGTCGTCGTTCCACGACCAGGATTTGGCGACGTTGGGCACCACCGTCTTGAGATCGTCGCTGTAGCGGAACAGGTTGACGTGGCGGATGGACAGCAGATCCGAGGTGCCCGCCTCGGTCGCCTTGGAAAGGCCGACCAGGGTTCCGCCGTACCTGCCGATCGACTGGTAGGGGGCCACCACCAGCGGTTCCTCGGGCAGACGTTCGGCCACCGGTGGCAGGGGTTCGGGATTGCCGGCGATCCGTCGGTTGAGCTCGGCGATGGCCGGATTCTCCCCGAAGGTCAGCTCGCAGCCGGCCGCCTCCTCGAATTCCGCCTTCTCGAACTGTTGCGGAAAGGCGCCCTCGATGCCCCGATTCTCGGCGACCGTGATCGGCGGGCATTCCGCGGCCGCGGCGAGGGCGACCGGAGCCGCCTGCAGCAGCAGCACCATCATGCCCGATCCTGCCAGTTTGCGGAGGGTTCCGGGTTCGTCCGTCATGGCGTTCCTCTCTTCGTTGTGCGGTTCTGCCCGTCCCCGGCAGAGAGCCTCCCCTGTCGCGGACGGCCGGTACGCGGCCGTACCCGGAAATGTACGGGATTTGTGACGGCATTGCGACAGTTCGCTCGACACGCCACGGGTGGATCCCGAAAAGAACCCGGTGACCGCCGGCATTCTTTGCAGGGGCCGGGTTTCGTGCCATAGATTTGCGACGGGAGCCGCGACGGACCGCCGAGGGGGAGGAGAGGTGTCGGCACCGATCATGCGCAGTGCGGGCGGGCCGGAGGATGTCCTGCCGGCTGTCGCCGGCCGGCTCGGCCTGTCCCTCGAGGACGTCCGGTGCCTGCGGGCGATGCCCCTGTTTTCCGGTCTCACCGCCCAGCAGATGGACATGCTGCTCGGTGATGCCGCGGTCCGTCGTTTTCCCCGCCACAGCGTGCTGTTCGTCCAGGGCGACGTGGCCGACCGGCTGTTCGTCGTGCTCGAGGGCTGGGTGCGGGTCTTTCGGACGACCCGCGAGGGCGGAGAGATCACGATCCACATCTTCGGTCGTGGCGAGAGTTTGGCGGAAGCCGCGGTGCTGCAGCTCGGCCGTTATCCGGTGACCGGGGAGGCCGTGGAGGCTTCCCGGCTGCTGGTGATCCCGGCGGCCGGTTTCCTCGCCCGCCTGCGCCGGGACAGCGATCTCTGCTTCAATATTCTCGCGGCCCTGTCGCGGCGCCTGCACGGTTTCATCCAGCAACTCGAGCAGCTTTCCGCGCGCTCCTCCACCGAACGGCTGGCGCTGATGCTGGTGAGCCTCTGCCCCCGGGACAGCGGCCCCTGCACCATCGATCTTCCCCTCGACAAGACGCTGATCGCGGCCCGCCTCGGCATGCAGCCGGAGACCCTGTCGCGCTGTCTGGCGCGGCTGCGCAGGGTCGGGGTGCAGACCAAGGGGCACCGGGTCGTCATCGAGGATGTCGCCCGTCTCCGGGCGTTGGCCAATCCCGAGAAGGATTGAAGAGCATGGCGGTACCGCGCAAGGTCGTCATCACCTGTGCCGTGACCGGCTCCATCCACACTCCGAGCATGTCCCCGCATCTCCCGGTGACGCCCGAGGAAATCGCCGATGCCGCGGTGGGGGCGGCGGAAGCCGGAGCGGCGGTGGTGCATCTCCACGCCCGTGACCCGGCCGACGGGCGGCCCGATCAGAGCCCCGAGGCCTTCGCCCGCTTCCTGCCGGTCATCAAGCAGCGCTCGGATGTGGTGATCAACATCACCACCGGCGGGGCGCCGCACATGACCGTCGAAGAGCGGGTCCGGCCGGCGGCCACCTTCAAGCCGGAGATCGCCTCCCTCAACATGGGGTCGATGAACTTCGGTCTGTTCCCGATGCTGCGCCGGTTCCGGGAGTTTCGCCACGAATGGGAGAGACGGCATCTGGAGGCGACCGAAGATCTGGTCTTCAAGAACACCTTCCGCGACATCGCCTACATCCTCGAAACCTGCGCCGGCAACGGCACCCGGTTCGAGTTCGAATGCTACGACGTGAGCCATCTCTACAATCTGGCGCATTTTCTCGACCGCGGGCTGGTCGAGCCTCCCTTGTTCGTCCAGACGGTGTTCGGCATTCTCGGCGGGATCGGCACCCATCCCGAGGATGTGATGCACATGAAACGCACCGCCGATCGGCTGTTCGGGGACGCCTACCGCTGGTCGGTGCTGGGGGCGGGGCGGCACCAGATGGCGATCGCCGCGATGGGCGCGGCGATGGGCGGCAACGTGCGGGTCGGGCTCGAGGATTCGCTGTGGGACGGTCCCGGCCGTCTCGCCGAAAGCAACGCCGCCCAGGTGCGGCGTGTCCGGCGGATCCTCGAAGGGCTGGGTCTCGAGGTGGCGACCCCGGCCGAAGCGCGCGAGATCCTGTCCCTCAAGGGCGGGGATCGGGTCGCCTTCTGATGGTGGCGGGCACGGCGCCGGCGGAGCTGTCGCAGCACGATCGTCCGCTCGTCGGAATGGCCCTCATGGTCGTGAGCGTCGGTCTTCTGACGATGATGGACGGTACCGCCAAGTATCTGGCCCGGGAGTACCCGCTCTGGCAGGTGGTGTGGGCGCGCTATGCCTTCAACCTGCTCGCGCTCCTCTGCCTGCTGCCGGTCATCCGGCAGGCGGTGTGGCGAAGCCGCCGCATCGGTCTCCAGCTCCTTCGCGGCATCACCCTGGTCACCGCCACCTTCGCCATGTTTCTTTCGCTCAAGCTGCTGCCGATGGCCGAGACCTATGCGATCGGGTTCCTCTCGCCGGTCTTCGTCGCCCTGCTCGCCGGCGTGATCCTGCACGAACGGGTGGACGGTCATCGCTGGCTGGCCGCCGCCGGCGGCTTTCTCGGGGTGCTCCTGGTGATCCGACCGGGCAGCGGCATGTTCGGGGCGGCGGCGCTGGCGCCGGTGGCGATGGCGCTCACCTTCGCGATCTACCAGCTCGTCACCCGTCTCCTCGGCCGTCACGACGGCATCCATGTCACGATGTTCTGGTCGGCGGCAGTCGGCACCGTCATCGGCACGGCACTGCTCCCGTTCGGCTGGCGCACGCCGGATCCGGCGGGGTTCGGCCTGATGGCGGTGATGGGGGTGCTCGGGCTCGCCAGTCATCTGCTGATGATCCGCGCCTTCGCCCTGGCCCCGGCCTCGCTCGTCTCGCCCTTCATCTACACCCAGATCGTCTGGGCGGTGCTGTTCGGCGTTCTGGTCTTCGGCGATCTCCCCGATCGCTGGACGATCCTCGGTGCCGCCGTCGTCATCCTCGCGGGATTGTACCTGTTCCGCCGGGAAGCCCGTCGATCGAGGGGCGGAGCGTCATGAGCGAGCTTTTTTCGCCCCTGCGGCTGCGCGAGCTGCAGCTTTCCAACCGCATCCTCGTCGCCCCCATGTGCCAGTATCGGGCGGTGGAGGGAAGGGCGACGGAATGGCACCGGGTCCATTACGGCAGCCTCGCGATGGGCGGCGCCGGGCTCCTGATGTTCGAGGCTACCGCGGTCGCGCCCGAGGGGAGGATCACCCCTCATTGCCTGGGTCTCTACGACGAGGACTGCGCCGAAGCCCTGCGGCCGGTGCTCGCCTTCTGTCGCGAATACGGCACCGCCCGGCTCGGCCTCCAGCTCGGCCATGCCGGCCGCAAGGGCTCGACCCACCGCCCCGCGGACGGGGGCGCACCGCTGACTGCCGGGGAGGGTGCTTGGCCCATTCCGGCACCGTCGGATATTCCCTATGATGCGGGCTGGCCCACACCGCGTGCGGCTACCGAAGCCGACATGATCGATATTCTCGAAGCCTTCACCGGCGCCACGCGGCGGGCGGCGGCGCTCGGCTTCGATCTCCTCGAGCTGCACATGGCCCACGGCTATCTGCTGCACCAGTTCCTGTCGCCGCTTTCCAACCGTCGCACCGACGCCTACGGCGGCGATCTCGCGAACCGGATGCGTTTTCCGCTCCGGGTTTTCCGGGCGATGCGCGCGGTCTGGCCGGCCGATCGGCCGCTCGGAGTGCGGGTTTCGGCCACCGATTGGGTCGAAGGCGGCTGGGATCTCGCGCAGACCGTCGAGCTGGTGCGGGCTCTGTGCGAGGCGGGCTGCGATTTCGTCGATGTGTCGTCGGGCGGTCTGCATCCGGCACAGCAGGTGCCGCTGCGGCCCGGCTATCAGGTTCCCTTCGCCGAGACGATCCGGCGGCGGACGGGGATGATCACCTGGGCGGTGGGGCTCATCACCGGCGCCCGCCAGGCGGAAGCGATCCTGGCCGCGGGTCGGGCGGACGCGGTGGCGCTCGCCCGCGGCTTCATGGACGATCCGCATTGGGGGTGGCATGCGGCGTCGAAGCTCGGCGTGGAGATCGACTATCCCTTCATGTACCTCCGTGCCCATCCCTCGCGCTGGCCGGGGGCTCGGGTGATGCGCGAGGACTAGAGCCACTCTGTACCGGTTCCAGAGAAGCGGGTATGTTGGCACCGCCCTCGGGGAGGTGTGCGGTGCGGATCCTTTTGGCCATGCTCCTTCTCCTGCCGCCGCTGCTGGCCGCGGAGCCGGCGCGGGCGCGCAGCGGTTGCGCGGAGGCCGGGGAGAGCCTCCACGTCATGACCCTCAACCTCCAGTTCACCCGGGTCTGGGGCCAGGGGCGGGAACTGCGGATTCTCGCCGAGTACATGGCCGAACGGAAGGTCGATGTGCTGCTGCTGCAGGAGGTGTCGGGCGGCCTTCTGACCGGCTCCGCGAGTACCGCCGAGGAGCTCCGGCGGCTCCTCCGGGAGCGGTTCGATCTCGCCTACGAGCTCGTCTATGCGCCCGCTTCGGGCGTCCGCGGGCTGTTCACGGTGGGCAACGCGGTGCTCTCGCGATGCCCCGTCGTGACCCGCGGGATCGAGGCGCTGCCGGAGGTGGCGGAACTGCGCCTGGCGGGCGGCAAATGGCGGCTCCGCCGCAACGTTCTCGGAGTCGAGATCGCCACCCACCGGGGACCGGTGGCGGTCTACACGACCCATCTCTGCGCCGATTGCAGCGCCGAACAGCGGGGCGTCCAGCTCGCGGAGGCGCTGGAGTTCATCGCCACACGCGAGGAAGGGCGTGACCGGCCCGTCGTGTTCGGTGGCGATTTCAATCTCGACCTCTTCCGCAGTGCGGGCGAGCGGCGACTCTATCGGCGGATCCGGGATGCCGGTTTCATCGATCTGGCTGCGGTTCACCGTCCGGCCGAGACCCTCTGCGCCGAACCGAGCCGCCCGGACAGCGACTGCACCGTCGGGGTCGCCGATCCCGTCCGACCGCATTCGCGGCGGATCGACTATCTGTTCGCCAGCGGCCCGATCGCGGTGACGGAGCAGGGGGTGGTGTTCAATCCGCGGGTGGACGGGAGCACGAGGGCTGTTTCCAACCACGCCGCGGTCGCCGCGCGTCTGCGCCTCGGGACCGCCGGCGAGCGGATGGCCCACGCCGCGACCGAACTTCCGGGGCCCTAGCGGGACCGTCTCCGTCCGGCCATAATCGGGGCGACGGGAGAGGAGACGCGAGTACGGTCATGGAGCCGCCCTATCTCTTGTTTCTCGGCGACGTCGCCGATCAGCTCGCCGCCAAGACCGCGAGCGGCATCCTCGACTGGCGGCCGGAGCGCTGCTTCGGGCAGCTTCGGCTGCCGGGCTGTCGGGCCGACCTCGGAATCCCCGATCGCACGGTCGCCGAGGCGCGGGAGGCCGGGGTCCGGACCTTCGTCGTCGGGGTCGCAAACTCCGGTGGTGTTCTCGCCGAGGGCTGGATCGACAGCATTCTGGAGGCGATCGAGGCGGGGCTGGAGGTGGCGAGCGGTCTGCACACCCGCCTCGGCGACGTCCCGCGGATCGCCGCCGCGGCCGCCGAGCGCGGCGTGACCCTCCACGACATCCGTCATCCCGACCGGCGCTTTTCCACCGGCACCGGCCAGCGCCGGTCGGGGCGCCGGCTGCTCACGGTGGGGACCGACTGTTCCTGCGGCAAGATGTACACCGCCCTGGCGATCGAACGGGAGATGAAGAGCCGGGGCATGAAGGCGACCTTCCGGGCCACCGGCCAGACCGGCATTCTCATCGCCGGGGAAGGGGTCGCGGTCGATGCCGTGGTGGCGGATTTCATTTCCGGGGCGGTGGAATGGCTGGCGCCGGACAACGAACCCGACCACTGGGACGTCATCGAGGGGCAGGGCTCGCTCTTCCATCCCGCCTTCGCCGGCGTCAGCCTCGGTCTCCTGCACGGCGCCCAGGCCGATGCGCTGGTGCTCTGTCACGAGCCCACGCGCCGGCACATGCGGGGGCTGCCGCACCAGCCCCTGCCGGAGATCGAGGAGTGTCTGGATTTCAACCTGCGGGCCGCGCGGCTCACCAATCCCGAGGCCCGCTTCGTCGGCATTTCGCTGAACGGCGCCGCCCTCTGTGCGGCCGAGCGCGAGGCCCTGTTCGCCGACCTCGCCGAGCGCACCGGACTTCCCGTCGTCGATCCCTTCGTCACCGGTGTCGGAGCGATCCTGGACGCGCTTTCGTGAACCGTCGTCTGATCCTGCGGGCGGAAAGCTGGCCGCTTCGTGGGCGGTTCACCATCAGCCGCGGCTCGCGCAGCGAAGCGCGGGTACTGGTGGTGGAGGTCGCCGAAGCCGGATTCCTCGGCCGCGGCGAATGCGTGCCTTACGCCCGCTACGGCGAGAGTCTCGAATCCGTGACCGGTCAGATCCGCGCCGTGCAGCCGGCGATCGAGGGAGGTGCGGACCGGACGGCCCTCGCCGGACTGCTGCCGGCCGGAGCCGCGCGCAACGCCCTCGATTGCGCGCTCTGGGATCTGGAGGCCAAAATCGCCGGTGAACCGGTCTGGAAACGCGCCGGTCTGACGTCCCCGGAGCCGGTGACCACCGCCTTCACCCTGAGCCTCGACGCGCCGGAGCGGATGGGCGAGGCGGCGCGCGCGGCCGCCGGACGCCCGCTGCTCAAGCTCAAGCTCGGGGGGGACGAAGGGGATCTGGACCGGATCCGGGCGGTGCGGGAGGCGGCTCCCGGGGCGCGGATCATCGTCGATGCCAACGAAGCCTGGACCATCGATATCTACGAGAAGCTGACGCCGCATCTGCAGGCGCTCGGCGTGGCGCTGATCGAACAGCCCTTTCCCGCCGACGAGGATGCGGTTCTGGCATCCCTGCCGCATCCGGTGCCGGTCTGCGCCGACGAGAGCTGCCACCTCGGCGAAGATCTGGCCCGGCTGCGCGGCCTCTACGATGTGGTCAACATCAAGCTCGACAAGACCGGCGGGCTTTCCGAGGCCCTCGCCCTCCGCGACGCGGCCCGGAAGGTCGGCTTCGGTGTGATGGTCGGTTGCATGGTGGGCACCAGCCTGGCCATGGCGCCCGCCTTTCTGGTGGCCCAGGGCGCCGATTTCGTCGATCTCGACGGGCCGCTGCTACTGGCCCGCGACCGCGAGCCGGGCATCCGCTACGAAGGCGGCCGCATGCTGCCGCCACCACCCGAACTCTGGGGCTGAGCCGGCAGGCGGAAACGGTTCCGGACCGGCGCGGGTCGGTCAGACGAGATTGCCGAACTGCAGCTCGATGCGCGAAACCAGCGCCTGGAAACGGCCGGCAGGGAGGAGCCGCTCGGAGGGCTCGATGGAGGGCAGGGCCTCTGCGAGGCTCGCGAGAAGCCGCTCGACGGCGCCCCTGGTGTCCCGATCCTCGCTGCTGCGAACGACCGCGCTGAGGAGATCGGCCGCCGCCCGGGCGAGGCCATAGGCCGTCTCGTAGCGCTGGCGGTCGATCCGGCCGCTCTCCGGGACCGCCGCCGCATAGGCCCGGGCGCTCTCGTCGAGCAGGATTCTCGCGATGGCGAGGCGGCAACGGGGATCTTCGCGGAGCCTCTCCGGAAACAGCTCCCGGGAGGCCTCCTCGACCACGGCGACGGCCCGCCCGGTGACGGCATCCATTTCCGCGGGCTCGGCCGATGCCGCTTCCGCCAGGGCTGCTTCGAGACGCATCTCGATGGCGGGATCGCGTCGTTCGAGAGGTTCGTGGATCGGTGCCCAGAGCTCCTCGAGAGGGGCACGAAGATGGAGCGCCGCGCGGTCGGTCTCACCGCGCGCCAGGAGCCGGCGACCGATTTCGAGCTCGCTGTGGATGGCGAGGAGCCGGGCGGCAATCCCGTTGTCGGAAGTGATGGAAGAGATCCCCCTCTGGTTCGGGGCGGAAGCCGATGCCGGCGGCGTGGCGCCGAGCAGCAGGGCGAGCCCGGCCAGGAGCAGGCGGCTTCCGATCGGGTTCCTCCGGCTTCGCATCGCGTTTTCCTCCCGGAAAGATCGGCACCGGCCCGTCCGGCGCCCGTCTTTCACTTGGCACCGGATGTGGCGGCGCGAAAGCTCTGGAAACGAAGAAATAGTCTTGATGCATTCCAAGTGGGCGGAACGGCGAAAGCCGCCCCGGGAGCGGGCCCTAGCCGGCGGCTTCGGCGAGGATGGCACGGCTTTCCCCGAGGTTCGCCGCTCGGCGGCCGAGGAGACGCAGCCCGTCGATGATCGCCTCCACCCGTTCCGCATTGTCGCGCGCGAGGCGGCCGTCCCCGTGCCACAGGCTGTTCTCGAAACCGACGCGCACATGGCCGCCCATGGCCGCGGCCGCCAGCAGACAGGCGGTCTCCTCGCGCCCGAAGGCGCAGACCGCCCAGGGACAGGCCTGATCGTGGGCGGTCAGGAACCCGCAGAGGCCGGCCGGAGAGACCGCCTCGCCCGGGCCGAGGTAACGGCCGAGGACGAACAGCACGAACGGTCGCTTTTGCGGGATCACCCCCTGCGCCCGCAGCTCGTGGAAGCGCGCCACCTCTTCCGGGGTGTAGAGGATGTATTGGGGGGAGATCCGGGCCTCGACCAGCCAGCGGAGGAACGCCCGGCTCTCCTCGGAGGGTTCGAGTCTCTCGCCGAACAGCTCCCGTGGGGCGATCGAGACCGCTTCAGGGCGCAGGGTCCGCACCAGCGCCATCTGCTCCACCGGGCCGTAGCGGCCCACCGCCTCGGTGGTGATCTGCAGGAGCAGGTCCGCCCCGGTCTCCTCGCGCAGACGCTCGATCCAGGCCCGGTAGAGCTCCGCATCGAGACTGTGGTGACCGTCTTCGTCGCGCACATGCAGGTGCAGGGCGGTGGCGCCGGCCGCGGCGCAGGCGGTGGCCTGGCGTGCGAGCTCCTCGGCGGTCACCGGCAGGGCCGGATGGTCCGCCTTCCTCCGCCGCGCCCCGTTGGGGGCGACCATGACGAGGCAGGGGCGGTCGAGTTCACCCGGCATCGGCGGCGATCCCCGCCAGCGCATCGGAGATCGCCCCGTCGAGGCGATCGACGATCCGGTCGATCTGGTCCTGCGAGACGATGAAAGGCGGCGCCAGCAGCAGATGATCGCCGCGCCGCCCGTCGATGGTCCCTCCCATCGGATAGCAGATCAGCCCCCGCGCCATGGCCGCCTTCTTGATCCGGGCGTGGAGCCGCAGCGCCGGATCGAAGGGCTCCTTGCCGTCACGATCCCGGACGAATTCCATGCCCAGGAAGAGGCCGCGGCCGCGGATCTCGCCGACATGGGGATGCCGGTCGAAGCGTGCCTGCAGGCTCCGACGCAACCGCTCACCCATCTCCCGTACCCGCTCCAGGAGGTTTTCCTCGGCGATCACTTCCTGGACGGCGAGGGCGGCGGCGCAGGCGGTGGGATGGCCCATGTAGGTATGGCCGTGCTGGAAGAAGCCCGAGCCCTCGCGGACCGCCTCGACGATGCGGCGATGGACGATCATCGCCCCGATCGGCTGGTAGCCGGCACCCAGCCCCTTGGCGAGGGTGACGATGTCCGGGGTCACCCCCTCCTGCTCGCAGGCGAAAAGGGTGCCGGTGCGGCCCATCCCGCACATCACCTCGTCGAGGATCATGAGAATGCCGTGACGATCGAGGAGATCGCGGATCTTCCGGAAATATCCGGGGAGGGCCGGCACCGCGCCGAGGGTGGCGCCGACCACCGGTTCGGCGACGAAGGCGATCACCCGCTCCGGCCCGAGGGCCTCGATTCGGGCCTCGATCTCGCCGACCAGCCGGTCGACGAAGGCGTCGTCGCTCTCTTCCGGGCGCTTCTCCCGGTAGGGATAGCAGGGGGTGACGTGCGCGACCTCGATCAGCAGCGGTTCGAAGAGGCGCCGCCGCCAGGCGTTGCCGCCGACCGCCAGCGCGCCCAGGGTGTTGCCGTGATAGGACTGGCGACGGGCGATGAAATGGCGGCGCTGCGGCTCGCCCCGCTCGACATGGTACTGGCGGGCGAGCTTGAGCGCCGCTTCCACCGCTTCGGAACCGCCGGAGACGAAATAGACCCTGTCCATGCCCGCGGGTGCGGCGGCGATCAGCCGATCGGCCAGGGCCTCGGCCGGGGCGCTGGTGAAGAAGCCGGTATGGGCGAAAGGAAGGGCATCGAGCTGCGCCTTGATGGCGGCGATCACCCGCGGATGGTCGTGTCCGAGACAGGAAACCGCGGCGCCGCCGCTGGCGTCCAGGTAGCGGCGGCCGTCGCGGTCGACGATCTCGCACCCCTCGCCGCGGACGGCGACCGGATAGGTCTCGGCGAGGTGACGGTAGAAGACGTGGGTCATGACGGATCCTCGATCGCCGCGCGGTCAGATGACGAGGAAGGCGGCGAGATTGTCCTCGACGCTGCGTTCGAGGGCGTCCCGAGTCTGGTCGAGGAGATCCTCGATCAGCCCGCGGGCGAGGGCGTCTCTGGAAGCCACCGAAGTGCCCTCCGGCACCGCCCGCTGGCGTTCCACCTTGACCCGCGCGAAGGCTCGCTGGAAGCCGCTGTCGTCGAGCACCGACAGGCGGACCGCCACGCTGCCCTCGAGCAGGGCCTCGGTCTCGCGGGTGAAGAGACCGGAGATCCCGCTCCGGGTCTCGACCGGCCGCTCGAGCAGGACGGCCCTTTCGATCACCACCCGCAGCGTCCCGGGACCGCCGCCGGCCTCGATCCCCCGGGCCAGCATCCCGGCCAGTCGCCCGGCGAGCTCGCGGGAGCGGCGTTTGGTGATGAAGGTGGTGCCGGCCGGCAGCGAGCTGTTGTCGACCACCTCCACCTTCTCGACCGCGAACACCAGCGGTTCCCGCCGCTCGCCGCCACCGCCCGCGCTTTTCGGTGGCGCCGTGGCGCAACCCGCCACCATCAGGGCGAGCACGGCCGAAACGAGCGCGAACCGGAATCCCGTCCTCATCTATCTGGCACTCCCCGAGCATTCGGCGACGAGGCCGTCGACCGCGGCCGCCTCGAACAGATAGCGGCGGCTGCAGAACTGGCAGGTGACGTCGATGCTGCCGTCCTCCCGGCGCATGCCTTCGAGCTCTCCGGGCGGAAACTGCCGCAGCATGGTGCGGACCCGCTCGCGATCGCAGGAGCAGCCGGGGGTGATCCGGACGGCGTCGAAGACCCGCACCCCCTCCTCGTGGAAGAGGCGGAACAGCACCCTGTCCGGCGACAGACCGTCGCCCAGGAGCTCCGCTTCGGTGACCGTCTGCAGGAACAGCATCACCCGGCGCCAATGCTCCCGACGCTCCTCCTCCTCCCGCCTGTCGCCGGGCATCGCCTGGACGAGAATGCCGGCGGCCCGCCAGTGGCCGGTGAGGGGATCCCGGCCGACCGCGGTCCGCACCGCGGTCGGGATCTGTTCCGACTGGCGGAAATAGACGAGCAGGGCGTCGCTCGGACGCCGCCCGTCGATGCGCACGATCCCCTGCTGCATCTGGCCGCCCGCGGCCCGCTGATCGACGGTCAGGGCGAGCACCGCATCCCCGAACAGGGCGGCGGGCCCGGCCTCCGCGGCGCCCTCCACGGCATCCTCGTCGAAGCTCGCATAGCCGCGCATCACGCCGTCGTTGGTGACGTCCACCACCATCAGCCGGATCGGTCCCTCGGCACGGATCTGGAGGCTGAAGGTGCCGGTGAACTTGAGGGCGCCGACGAAGCTCCCGGCCAGCACCAGGAGTTCGGCCAGCAGGCGCGAGACGGGCTCCGGATAGGCGTGGGCGGTGAGCACGTAATGGACGGTCTCCTCGAGACGCACGAAGCGGCCGCGCAGATGGGCGCGTTCGAGATGGAAGGGGCGGACGATGTCGCGATCGGCGATGCGCTCCGCCACGATGGCCGCTCTCCTCAGGCGCCGAGGCACCAGGCGAGAATGCCCTTCTGGGCATGGAGACGGTTCTCCGCCTCCCGGAAGACGACGGACTGCGGACCGTCGATGACTTCGGCCGCGACCTCCTCGCCGCGATGCGCCGGCAGGCAATGCATGAACAGGGCGTCGGGGGCGGCGAGCCGCATCAGGGCGGCGTCCACCCGGTAGGGTTCGAGCAGGGCCATGCGCCGCTCGGCGTCGCTGTCGCCCATCGACACCCAGGTGTCGGTCACCACCAGATCGGCGCCGCGCACCGCTTCCGTCGGATCGCCGAAGACCCGCACATCACCGCCTTCGGCTTCCGCCCAGCGCAGCAGTCCGGGATCCGGCGACAGCTCCGGCGGGCAGGCGAGATGGAGGGTGAAGCCGAAGCGTACCGCCGCGTGGACGAAGGAGGTGGCGACGTTGTTGCCGTCGCCGCACCAGGCCACGAGTCTGCCGGCGATCGGCCCCCGCAGTTCCTCGAAGGTCATCACATCGGCCATGATCTGACAGGGATGGGAATGATCGGTGAGACCGTTGATCACCGGCACCGTGGCGTGCTCGGCGAGCTCGATCAGCTTTTCGTGCCGGTCGGTGCGAACCATGATCGCCCGCACGAAACCCGACAGCACCCGTGCGGTGTCGGCGACGGTCTCGCCGCGGCCGAGCTGCATGTCGCGGCTGTAGAGGACGATGGCGTGGCCGCCGAGCTGCTGGGCCGCGACCTCGAAGCTCACCCGCGTCCGGGTCGAGGGCTTCTCGAAGATCATCGCCAGCGCGCCACCGGCGAGAGCCTGCGAACGCTCCCCCGCCTTGAGAGTTCGGGCGAGATCGAGGATGCCGCGCAGGGTCGCGGAATCGAGCCGGTCGAGATCGAGAAAGTGGCGCGGCGGCTTCATTCGTCCTCCTCCGCGAGCACCGCCTCGATGGTCGCGCAGGCGAGATCGATTTCCTCGCGGCCGATCACCAGCGGCGGCAGCAGCCGCACCACATTGTCCGCCGCCGGAACCGTCAGCAGGCCACGCTCCCGCAGCCGGGCGGCGAAGTCGGTGTTCTCCATGGCCGGCTTCAGGCCGAGCATCAGGCCGAGCCCGCGAATATCGGAGAGGCGGTCGGGATGGCGTGCGCGCAGGGCTTCCAGCCGTTCGCGGAGGTAGCGCCCCAGCGCCCGTACGTTTTCGAGGAAGCCCTCCTCCAGCAGCACGTCGAGCACCGCATTGGCGACCGCACAGGCGAGCGGATTACCGCCGAAGGTCGAACCGTGCGAGCCCGGGGTCATGCCCGAGGCGGCGCGGGCCGTGGCCAGACAGGCGCCGATCGGGAATCCGCCGCCGAGGCCCTTGGCGAGCCCCATGATGTCGGGCGCGACGCCGGCCGCCTCGCAGGCGAAGAGATGACCGGTCCGCCCCATGCCGCATTGCACCTCGTCGAAGATCAGCAGCAGATCGTGAGCATCGCAGAGGTCGCGCAGGCCGCGCAGGCAGTCCGGCGGGATCGGTCGGAGCCCCCCTTCACCCTGCACCGGTTCGATCATGATCGCCGCGGTGTGCTCGCCGATCGCCTCCCGGACCGCCGCGTGATCGGCGAAGGGGACGATGTCGAAACCGTCGAGAAGCGGTGCAAATCCTTCGGTGAGGCGGGGACTGCCGGCGGCCGAAATGGTGGCCAGGGTCCGGCCGTGGAAGGCGCCCTCGAAGGTGATGATGCGGTTGCGTTCGGGCTGGCCGCGATGCCAATGGAAGCGCCGCGCCATCTTGATGCAGGCCTCGATCGCCTCGGCCCCGGAATTGCAGAGGAAGACGGTCTCGGCGAAGCTGTTGGCGATCAGCCTGTCGGCCAGCTTCTCGAGCTGCTCGATGCGGAACAGATTGGAGACGTGCCAGACCTTTCGGGCCTGCTCGGTCAGCGCCGCCACCAGATGCGGATGGGCATGCCCCAATGCCGTGACCGCGATGCCGCTTGCGAAATCGAGATAACGTCGCCCCTGCTCGTCCCAGAGCCAGGGGCCCCGGCCGCGCTCGAAGACGATGTCGATGCGCCTGTAGACGGGCAGCAGGGTGGGGAAGGAGGCGTTTCGTGTCATGCCAGTGTGACCGAGCGAGGAATGTTGCGAAAGGCGGCGCGGGCCTCCCGGACGCCGCCGTGGCCTCAGGCCTTGAGCTTGTAGCCGATGCGGATGAGATGGAGGCAGACAAGCCAGAGGGCGAGGTTGACGAGCGCCAGGACCAGGACACCGATCCAGATGACACCGTCCGCGTGACCCGTCAACGCATAGCGGAAGCCGTCGATCATGTAAAAGAAGGGGTTGGCCAGCGCCAGCATCCGGGCAGCTTCGGGGAGCTGCTCGATCGAATAGAAGGTGCCCGAGAGGAAGGAAAGGGGTGTCACGATGAAATTGGTGATCGCCGCCACCTGATCGAACTTCTCCGCCCACAGCCCGGCCAGCACCCCGAGCGCGGCGAGCATCGCCGAGGCCGCGATCAGATGGTAGATGGCCAGCAGCGGCGCGTGGACGCCGAGGGGGACGAAGGCCAGCATGGCGAGGGCGACGGCGATGCCGACGACGATGCCGCGGGTGATGCCGCCGCCGACCAGCCCCAGCAGCAGTTCGCCCGGCGACAGCGGCGGCATCAGATAGTCGACGATGTTGCCCTGGATCTTGGCGATGATCAGCGAGGAGGAGGTGTTGGCGAAGGCGTTCTGGACCACCGACATCATGATCAGCCCGGGGGCCAGGAACTCGAGGAACGGGAGATCGCCCACCGTCCGGCCGCTGCGGCCCAGCGCCAGGGCGAAGACGGCGAGGAACAGGAGGGTGGTCACCACCGGCGCCAGCACGGCCTGGGTGACGACCTTGAAGAACCGCCGGACCTCCTTGAGATAGAGGGTCCGGAGACCGATCCAGTTGTAGTCGCCGAGGGTGCCGAAGGTGCGACCGGCGCCCGCCGGCTCGCCGTATCGCGGAGCGGCGGGTAGTGCCGCGACCTCTTCCTCCGGCTGTCTTCCGGCCGTCATGCTTTTCCTGCGCGCCCCCTCAGAAATCGTATCGCCATTCGAGCTCGACACCACCGCCCGCCTCGTCGACCACCGAACTCGCCATGACGCCGGCGCCGAGATCGATCTCGGCCCGGACCGCGGTCTGCTCGCCGCTCACGCTCTGTTCCACCTCGACATAGATTTCGTCGGTCAGATATTTGCCGGCGGCGAGGTAGCTGTCGGCGGCGGTCGGATCGCCGTTGTCGATCGCGGTGGCGCTGTCGCGGCCACTGGACAGACGCAGGGTGTCGAGCGTCGTCAGGTCGCGCAGTTCGGCGAGGATGTCGAAACCGCCACCCTCCATCTCGGCGATGATCGCCGCCACCTGCAGAGCCTCGATGGGTTCGAGGCGGCCCGCGTCCTCACCGAACAGCAGCCGCGCCAGCACCTCGTCCCGCGGCAGCGGCGGCTCGCTCTCCAGCAGCAGCGTCGGATCGTACAGGCTCCCGGTGACGTGGAACAGGGCGATGATGTCCGGGCTCTCGGCATGGGCCACGAGCTCGATCCGCGGCTCGGGCGGGATCGCCCCGGTGAAGATGATCCGTCCCTCGCGGAGTTGGAAGCGTCGACCGAGGAGATCGAGCAGGGCGCGCTCGGCCTCGATGGTGCCGACGACACCCACCGCCGGAACGGTGCCGGCGATCCGGAGCGCGCCGCTCCATTCGCTGTCCAGCCCGCCACCACGGGCGAACAGACGCCCCGGGATGGCGACGCGAACCTCCACCGCCAGCGGAAAGCCCTCGCCGGGCACGGGAACCGCGGCCTCGGCCGAGGGTTCCGGCGAGCGACCGTTGCCGCGCTCGATCACCGCCACCTCCGGAATGACGGCGCTGGAACGGGCCAGAACCCGGATTTCGCCGCGATCCAGGGTGACCTCTCCGACCAGTCTCGCCCCCCCGGTGTCGCCTGCGAGACGCAGCCGTCCCCCACCCCGGAGGGTCGCCAGCGGCCCGTTCCAGAACAGGAACTCGCGGGCGTCGAGATCGAGCCCGTAGGCGAGGCGCCCGAGTTCTGCGAAGCGCAGCTCGCCGGTGACGGCGATCCGACCCCGGTCGGCATCCCGGGCCTCGAACCGCGCGATCCGCACCCGGTCCCCCTCGGCCCGCAACTCGGCGACGATGTCGCGCAGCACCGCGCCGCTGATCCCGTCCTCGAGACGGCCGTCGCGGATCCGCATCTCACCGGTCAGACGCGGGGCCGCGAGGGTGCCCGACAGGCGCAGGGCGAGTTCACCGCGACCGGTGACATACTGATCGCGGAGCCCGAGGAGGGTGGCGAGGATTCCGAGCTCCGCGCGGACGTCCACCTCGCCCTCCAAGGGCGTGTCCGGGGGCGGCGGGACGTCGGGCGGCAGTTCGCGCCAAGCGACCGGCATGCGGAGAGCGAGCCGGCTTCCGCCGTCGCCGCCGAGGCTCGAATCCGCCCGCAGTTCGAGTCGCCCGTCGCGCAGCTCGGCGGCGAGATCGAGCGCCACCGGCGGATACTCCCCGCCCAGGAGATCGCGGGCGCGGAGCCGTTCGATACGGGCCCGCAATTCGGCGCGTGGCGCGCCGCGCCCGGTTTCGAGTTCGAACCCGAAAGCGACCGTGCCGCGGACCGGCAGATCGGCGAAGCGGCCGAAAAGGAGGAGCGGCAGGCCGCCGCCCTCCAGACGTGCCCAGCGATAGCCGGCCCCCTGCCGCAGTTCCCCGCGGATGGTTCCCTCGCCGACGAAGAGATCGAGCTCGTCGATCTCGAGGATGCCGTCCTCGAGCACCGCCCTGGCCGGGCTGCGCAGCCGCACCTTCTGCCCGGAAAGGAGGCCTTCGAGTGCCGTCAGGGTCAGTTCCCGACGCTTCCCGGCCAGAGCGAGACGCGCCTCGGCCGCGAGATCGAAGGGATCGCCGGCGGTCCCGGTGGCATCCACGGAAATCGCCAGATCGGAAAGCGGGCCGGCGAAGCGGAAGCGCCCCGCCTCGACGAGGACATCCGAGCGGCGCAGATCGGCGAGGGCGATCGTCCCTTCGAGGCGGCCGCCGCCCAACAGATCCGTCGCCCCGGCACCGATCTCGAGAGTTTCGACATCGCCGAACGGCGAGCGGATGCCGGCGGCGGTGAGAGCGAAACGCACATCCTGCGCATTCTCGCGGCGATCGAGCCGCAGCGAGGCGTCGAGCCGCCCCGCCAGCGGCTGTCCGTGCCACCCATCGAGGGCCGCCAGATCGGCGACCGTGAGCGAAATCTCACCCTCGGCGAGGAGGGTTTCGAGGTCCAGTTGCAGCGACAGGGTCCCGCTGGTCTCCGGCCCCTCGAGGGTGGTCGAACGCAGGGCCAGACGACCGTCGTCCAGGGCGAAACGGCCGGCGAGAGCGAGGCGCTGATCGCCGCGGTTCCCCGCCACGCGGAACTCCCCTTCCGGGCTCCCGAGCAGATTGTCGGCGACGAGGTCGAAGACCGCCCGATCCAGTCGATAGCCTTCCACGGTGAGGGGAGCGAGCCGCACCTCGACGGTCGCCGCCGGGGCGGCGAGCGAGCCTCCGAACGAGATCTCCGCCTCGCCGCCGCCCGCGAGCCCGCGTCCCGCGAGCGAGGACAGCGCTGCGAGATCCGGCAGGGCGAGCCGCAGATCCCCCGCGAGACGCCGCGCCGGCCCGCTCACGGCGGCGGCGCCGGTGAGGCGGAAGGCGGCCGCTTCGACCTCCAGATCGCGGATGGCGAACGGCCGATCGGGGCGCACCAGCAGGTCGGCTCGCAGCCGCGGCGCCGGTCCGATGAGCGGGGCGGTGGCGTCCGGCAGCCCGGCGAGATCGCCCCCCTCCACGGCGAGTTTTCCGTCGAGCCGGGCGAAGCCCTCGGCGAGGATGAGGTCGAGGGTGGCGTCCAACCGCCCGGACAGGGCCCTCGCGAGCGGATCCTCGGGCATCGCCAGGGCGAGAAGAGCGCCTGGATCACGGGTCTCCGCCGTCATCCGCAGATCGCCGCCGCCGGCCGCGAGATCGAGCCGCCCCTCGGTACGCAGGGCGAGAGCGGGAGCGTCGAGTGCCAACCGCTCGATCTCGATCGCGCCGTCGCGCCGCCAGCGGCCGCCGAACGCGACGCTGCTCCCGTCCAGCGCCGCGATCGTCTCGCCGTCGCGGGCGACATCCCGCAGCACGACTCGTCCCTCGGCGGCGAGCCCGAGGAAGGGCCGGTCGAGGGGGGCCAGCGGCGCGATTCTCAACCGGCCGGAGAGCTCGTCCCCTTCCAAGGCCGCGTAGCGCAGTCCGCGGCCGGCGATCACCACCTCCACCGCGGGGCCGTTGCCGCCGGTCCCCGGTCGTGCCGTGAGGGAAAGGCTGCCGGCGAGTTCGGTTCCCAGAAGGGGCGAGAGTTTCGACAGATCGTCGAGGCGTGCGGTGAGCTCGCCGTCGATACGGTTGTCGGCGAGAGCGAGGCTCCCGCGACCCTCGATCTCGAGGAGGCCGCTGCGCACCGCCAGCCGCGAGATGGTGATCCGCTGCGGATCGGGCTGGACCAGCTCGAAGGCGATGGTCGCACCGTCGCCGACCAGCGAGGCGTAGGCGGCGGGCAGAACGCCCGGGGCGGGCAGGAAACGCCCGTCGAGCAGGAGCCGGGGGGTGGCCCCCTTCGCGAAGACGAGTTCGGCCTCGAGCCGCGCGAGGTTCTCCGCCCGGAGGTCGAGACGGGCGGAAAAATCGTCGAGAGGGCCTCGCCCGATCACCGCCAAGGCCACCGGGCCGGCTTCCGGACGTCCGGTGAGCAGGCCCGCGAGGCGCCCGTCGTCGCGCGCCCGCAGTTCGAGGGACAGGGTCGCCGCGGTCGGATCGAAGGCCGCCCGAAGGCCGGCTTCGGTGCCTTCCCGATCGGTTCGGCGGAGCTCCAGCGCAGCGTCGAATTGCCGGCCGTCCCCGTCGGTGCGCAGCGAGCCCTCGAGACGGAAGCGGGCGGCTTCGCCGAGAATCGCGGGGCCGAGCTCGATGGCTTCGACGTAGAGACGGTCCATGATGAGGGGCGGCATCCCTTCCGGGAGGGTGGGGAGTGACGATGCGGCTGTGGGCGCCGGTTCGTCCCCGGTATCGGGCAGCCGTTCCAGGGTCACCCGTCGGGCACCGACTCGCGTCGCCCGCAGCCGCCCGGCGAGGAGATCGGTCGGCGCCAGTTCGAGCTCCGCCTCCTCGACCCGCAGCCATTCGCCCTCCTCGTCGGCGAGGGAAACCCGGCCGATGCGGACCTCGAAGGGCAGCAATCCCCGGAGGTCGGAGATTTCGGTCCGGTTCGGCGGTTCACTGAGGCTGTCGCTCAGGGCCCGGGAAATCTGCGCCTTGGCGATCGGGGTCTGGGCGTAGGCGAAGGCGATCCCGAGCAGGAGCAGCACTCCCCCGAAGCTCCAGGCCAGGAGGCGTCCGGCACGGCGAACGAGGCGACGCGACCCCGACTGCAACCCTTCTCTCCCCGTAGACGACGCCTCAGAATGCCTGTCCGAGGCTGATATAGAGCTGGAAGGGATCGTCGACATCCTCGTTGCGCTCGAACGGGAAAGCGACGTCCAGGCGCAACGGTCCGACGGCGGTAGCATAGCGGATGCCGAGGCCCGCGCCAAAGCGCGGTGTTTCTTCCTCGAAATCGGGAATCATCGCCGTGAACGCGCTGCCGCCGTCGAGGAAGGCGACGAAGCCGAGCCGCTCGAAGGGGCGCAGGCGCAGCTCGATGCTGCCTTCGACGAGGGAGCGGCCGCCCAGCGGATCGTCGGCGCTGTCGAGCGGCCCCGCCATCTGGAAGGGAATCCCGCGGATCGATCCTCCACCCCCGGCGTAGAAACGTTCGTCGGCCGGCACGTCGATCCGGTCGACGCCGATGATCGTGCCCAGTACCCCGCGCAGCGCGAGAACCAGACGCGGCCGGCGCTGGAGCTTGAAATAGGCGGTCTGGGTGATGCGGGTCCGGAGAAACCGGGTGTCGGTGTCGGCGGTGTCCTGGAACGGCTCGGCGGCGAGGACGATTCGCGTTCCTTCGGTCGGGTCGAACATGCTGTCACGACGATCGATGGTGAGCTCCACCGGCAACGAGAGAAGGCGGAACTTGTCGTTGCGACCGGCGCCTGCCACCGTCTTGTCACGAATGTCGGCGAAGCGGAAACGGGTCCCGTAGGAGATCGTCACCCGATCGTCGATTTCCCGCTCGAGCCCCGCGCCGACAGTAAGGGAAAGGCTGGTGAAGGCGTCCGAGCGCTCCTCGCTGTAGCGAAGCCCGCCGACCAGCTCCTGGGCCGGGCGCAGGAACTCCGGAATGCGGAGCTGGACACGGGCCGACAGGAGATCGCGATTGGCACCGCCTTCGATGCGGAGGTTTTCGGCTCCGCCGAAGAGGTTGCGGTGCTGGAAGAAGAGCCGGCCGCCGGGACCACGATCGCTGTGGACGCCGATCGCGCCGCCGATGCTCCGGGGCTTGCGGGGCGTGAGGACGAAGGTGACGGGGATGGTTCCCCGGGCGTCGGGCTGCGTGGCCACCCTCGCCTGGACGGCGGTGAACAGCCCGCTCGAGACCAGCAGGCCGCGTGCCTCGGCGATCCGCCGGGGGTCGTAGCGATCGCCGGGCGCGAAGCGGATGCGTCGCCGCAGAAAGGTTTCGTCGACCCCTTCCGCCCCCTCGAAGCGGACCGGTCCGAACGGATATTGGGGGCCGGGTTCGACGACGAGCTCCACCTCCACGAGGCGCGTCCCGTGATCGACGATCACTCGCCGTTTCCCGAGTTTGGCCAGGGCGTGGCCCTGCTCCCGGGCGACCCGCAGCAACTGGGCCTCGGCGGCGAGGATCCGCTTCGCCAGGGCCGGATCCCCGTCCTTCAGTCCGAGCCGGCTCGGTGAAGGGGCTTCGAAGCCGTGGGCGGGCCCCTTCACCGTCACCCGGCGTTCGCCGAACCGGTAGCGGGGGCCCGGGCGGACCTCGAAGACCAGTCGGTAACCGGGAGAAGGCACGGTCTCCCCGATATCCGGCTCCGCTGCGGTCTCGGGGGCGGCGTCCCCGGGCCCGGCCTGGTCCGCGGCCAGCAGCCGGACCGTGGCGCGGGCGTCGTAATAGCCTTCGGCGCGGAGGGCCGCGCGCAGGCGCTCGAGATCGCTCCGGCCCTGGCGCAGCAGCACCACCCGATTGGGCGCTGGCGGGAGATCCTCGCGGGCGGTCTCCAGGACTTCGCGCAGGCGGCCGGCGAGCTCCGCGGGCAAACCCTCTCCCTCGAGGAGGACACGATAGGAGATGCCGACCGGATCCTCGGCTCCCGGGGGGACGAGCGCCCGGGTCAGCGGGCCGGTACGGCCGCAGCCGGCGAGCGAAAGGAGGAGGAGGAGCACGGCGGCCCGGAGCAGCCGGCGCATCAGCTTTCGACCGGGGGATCCGGCGACTTCCTCCCGCCGTTCCCGAGCGGCCCGGTGCCGTCGAGGGTGCGAACATGGAGCGGTGGCGCCCGGCCTTCCTTGTCGACGCCGAAATAGATGGTGCGATGCGGGAAGGGGATCTCGATGCCGAGTTCGTCGAAGCGTTTCTTCATCCGGCGCTGGAATTCGCGGCCGACACCCCACTGCTCGCCCGGACGGGTCTTGAGGCGGGCCTTGATGATCACCGCCGAATCCCCGAACTGGTCGAGCCCGGCGATGTCGATCGGAGCCAGCATCAGACGTCGCCAGGGCCACTCCCCGCGCATCTCCTCGTCGAGCTCGCGCAGCACCGCCATCACCCGATCGACGTCCTCCTGGTAGGCGACACCGATGTTCACGACCCAGTAGGCGAAATCCTTGGTCATGTTGGTCACGGTGTCGATCGAGCTGTAGGGCACGGTATGGACGTTGCCGTCGTAGCCGCGCAGGGTGATGGTGCGCATCGACATCGCCTCGACGACACCGGCCTTGCCGCCGGTATCGACGACATCCCCGACCCGGATCGTGTCGCCGAGGAGAATGAAGAGGCCGGTGATCAGATCCTGGACCAGCTTCTGGGAACCGAAGCCGAGGGCGAGGCCGACGATGCCGGCGCCGGCGAGAAGCGGGCCGGTCTCGATGCCGAACTGGGAGAGGACGGTCATCACCGCCACCACCGCGATCAGGGCGACCGCGAAGTTGCGGACGATGCTGGCGAGGGTGCGGGTCCGGTTGCCGTAGAGCGGCCGCCCGTCGGGGGTCGTGGCCCGCATGTAGTGGCCGGCGATGGCGCCCGCCGCCTCGGCCAGCAGGAGGGCGACGGCGACGACCGCGAGAAGACGCAGGAGCTGACCGACGACGGCGCGACCGGGGCCGGTGAGCAGCCAGCCCAGCAGGCCGAGCCCCCAGACCTCGAGCACCAGGAGCGTGGCCCCCAGGAGGATGACGATGCGGGCCGCGAGGCGCAGCATCCGGAGATAGACCCGGCTGCGCGGTCGCGGCCGGCCCGGTGGCGGCTCCTCGGCGGGCTCGGGCGGGCCGCCGACGAGCTGATCCACGAGCAGCCAGAACAGGCGGGCGACGGCGATCACCACCAGGGTCAGGATCGTCGCCGCGAGGAAGGACAGCAGACCGCCCGGCAGTTCCAGGGCGAAGGCGAAATAGTGCAGCAGCAGCAGGGCGGCCAGCAGCAGATGCCAGGAGCGCGCGATCCGCTGCCAGGGCAGGAACCTGCCGACGGTGGTTCCGGGCCGGCCGAGATGCGCTTCGAGAGCCTCGGCGACGGGCCGGCGGTAGCGCCAGATCATCGCCACCGCCACGAGGACGGCGAGCAGGTAGAGCAGCCTCGTGAGGAAGCCGTAGATCGTCCACGGCAGCCCGAAATCCCACGCCGCCCACAGGGCCACCGTGCCGTAGACCGCGATCACGTTGAGGGCGGTCATCCAGTGGGCGAGGTTGCGGGCGGTCGGACCGGCGACGGGCAGGAGCCGCCGCTCGGGCTGCCGGGGCGCGAGCGTGGCATCGACCAGCGCGGCGACACTCCGGCCGACGAGCAGGCCCAGGAGGATGTGGCGGGCGACGATCGCGAGCAGCGGCGTTTCGGTGGTGACGAGAACGAACAGATAGGCGGTGACGGCGAAGGCGAGCACGGCCGCCAGGCGATGGACCAGGATCCGCGCCGCCCATTCCAGTTGCCGCGCCGGCGGTGGATGGCTGCCGGGCTCGGGCACCGGCCGCAGCCGGCGGAGGCCCGAGCGTGCCAGCAGGGCGCCGAGCAGTCCGACGAGCCCGGCCAGCGCCAGATGCGTCAGGTTCGCCAGGAGGAAGGCGCGACGGGCCGGGTCGCCGAGTTCGAGACGGAGCCAGGCGTAGAGAAAGCCGATCTGCTTGTAGGAATCGGCGAGTTCGTCGAACGCCCGGAGGGTGATCGCGACCCGCTCGCGGACCGCCTCTTCGAAACTGCGAAGGGCGAGCACGGCCTGCCCGTCGGCGGGGGGCGGTGGTGACGGTGCGGCCGGCGCCGCGGCTCCCTCGCCGGTGGCCGCTTCGAGTTCGCGCAGCTTTTCCAGAAGGCGCTCCCGGGCGACCGGATCCTCGAGCACGGCGATGAGCTGGCGAAGGGCGGTGGCCGCCCGTTCCGACGCCGCGTCCGGCCCCGCCTCCTCCTCTCCGGTCGTCGCCCCGCCGGCCATTCCGGGAGAGGGTAGCTGCGCCCGGAGCGCGGTGACCGGGAGGCCGAGCAGAACCAGCAGGAGCACGGCCGAGACGATACGTCGGGTCCCCTCGAGAATGGCTCTGCTCTCCCCGCGTTTCTCCCGGCCGCACCGGCACGCCGTTCCCCTGCCGGCATCGGGAAGCGCGATGCGGTATCGCTGACCGCTACGGATCTACTTCGCGTTTAGCCGGCGGACAAGCGGCGAAAAGATCAGGCGGAGCAGCGCCGTCGGGCGAGGCGCCGCTGCAGTTCCCGCTCCCAGCGCCAGGCGGTGGCGACGATCTCCCGCAGATCGTCGTGCCTTGCCCGCCAGCCGAGCTCGGCACGGATGTGGTCGTTGGCGGCGACCAGCACGGGCGGGTCGCCCGGGCGCCGCGGCCCTTCGGCGATCGGGAACGGGACCCCGGTCACCTCCCGCACCATGTCGAGCACCTCCCGCACGCTGTAGCCGTGGCCGTAACCGCAGTTGGCGATCAGCGAAGCGCCGCCGTCCAGCAGACGGCGCAGCGCGAGCAGATGTGCCGCCGCCAGATCCTCGACATGGACGTAGTCACGGATGCAGGTGCCGTCGGGGGTCGGATAGTCGGTACCGTTGATCCGCATTCCCGGGCGCAGGCCGAGGGCGGTCTCGCAGGCGACCTTGATCAGATGGCTGTTGTCGGGGGTGGCCTCGCCGATGCGGTTGGCGCGATCGGCGCCGGCGACATTGAAGTAGCGGAGGATGGCATAGCGCAGTTCGCGGGCGGCGGCGATGTCGCGGAGCGCCCGCTCGGCCATCAGCTTCGAGGCGCCGTAGGGGTTGATGGGGGCGAGCGGCGCCGTCTCGGGGATGGTCGCCATCGCCGGCTGGCCGTAGACCGCGGCGGTGGAGGAGTGGACGATGTGCCGGATGCCGTGACGATCGCAGAGGTCGAACAGGCGGAAGGCGTTGGCCGCGTTGTTGAGATAGTAGCGGGCCGGCTCGCGCACCGATTCGCCGACCCAGATGTTGGCCGCGCAGTGGATCACCGCGTCGAAGCGGCCGTTGGCCAGCAGTTCGGCGAGCAGTTTCGTGTCGGCGAGGTCGCCGACCACGAGAGAGGCGTCGAGCACCGCCCAGGCGTGGCCGGTGGAGAGATTGTCCAGCACGACCACCTCGCAGCCCGCCTCGCGCAGGGCGAGGGTGATGTGGCTGCCCACGTAGCCGGCGCCGCCGGTGACCAGGACCTTCACGCTGCGCAAATCGGCTGGCACATCGGTCTCCGCGGTGGGGAAGGGGACGCCGCCCGACGGAGTATCGCGCGGCGGGGTTGGCGAGAGGTTAACACGGAACCGTTCCCGGCTCACCGGCGGCCGTCGTCAGTCGGGCGCGGTGGCGAGAAAACGGATCTCCGTCCCCTCGAGGACGAGGCAGGTGAGCACGCCGGTCGAATAGGCGCCGGTGTCGATGCCGATGCGGTTGCGGCGGATCTGCGGCTGCTGGCCGATGGTGTGCCCGTGCACGACGATCTTCTCGGCGTCGCCGCTCCAGCTCAGGAAGGGTTCGCGGATCCAGAAGAGATCCTCCTCGCTCTGCCGCGCCAGCGGCACGCCGGGACGAATGCCGGCATGGCAGAAGAAGTAGTCACCGAGCCCGAACGCCGCTTCCAGCCGGTCCAGCAGCCGCCGGTGTGCGGCCGGGACCCGATCGGCGAGCTGCTCGGCCGCCCGCGCCAGCCGCTGGCCGGGAGCCAGCTTGGCGTCGAGGGCCACGCCGTAACTCGCGAGGGTCGCCTCGCCGCCGAACTGCAGCCAGCTCTCGCCGACCGGCGCGCCGCGCAGGAACTCCCGGAACCAGAGATCGTGATTGCCGCGCAGCAGGACCCGCGGCATGCCCTCCAGAATCTCGTTCCGGACCAGATGATCGAGAACCTGCCGGCTGCCGCTCCCGCGATCCACGTAGTCGCCGAGGTAGACGACGATCGGACGGAGCAGGCGATGCGCGCGGGAAAGATCTTCGGCCACCGCCGTCTCGAGCCGTTCCAGGAGGTCCCGACGCCCGTGGATGTCGCCGATGGCATACACCCGTACCCCGTCGGGAACCCGCGGCGGACAACCGTCGATCAGCGGGCGTTCCTCCGCCGATGCATTCTTGCGGGCGAGCAGGCGGCCGAGCAGCGTCGATCTCTCCCTCGATGGAGGTGGGGAGTCGGGACCCCCCGCATCTGTTGCAACGACGTGACATATAGAGGCGAAAACCGGCGGCTGTTAAGGGCGGGCTGGCGCATCGGCACAGGATCGGGTTTCAGTATTCGGGCGGCCGCGTCGGATTCGGACGCGGCGCTTCGCCATGCCGGGCGTCGGGCGCGCGGGTGGCCGTCACCAAGGGATTGTTCGGTGACGTGGTGAGCGGTTTGGTCTTGCGTTTTCCAAGGTTGGTTTTCGAGAGACGGCAAACGGAGAGACGGTCATGAGGACGTGGGTGTTCGTTTCGACCATGTTGGCGACCGGCCTGTTGCTGCTGCCCGACATGGTGCGAGCCCAGCAGGCGCCGAGCCCCAATGTGACGGTGCAGGAACGCCCGCGCCCGCGCTACGATCCGCTGGGTATCCGGGCGGGAGGCTATCTGATCTTCCCCTCGGTGCGGGTCGAGGGCAACTACGACAGCAACGTGTTCGCGACTCCCAACGACGAGGACGACGATTTCGGGCTGATCATCTCGCCGCGCGTCAATGCGCGCTCGCAGTTCCCCCGCCATCGCCTGGACTTCACGGCGTTCGCGGAAATCGGCCGCTACGAGGAGTTCTCCCGGAACAACTACGAGGATTTCGGCGTCGGAGCGGTCGGTGTGCTCGACGTCACGCGGCGTCAGAATCTGCGGCTGCGGCTCAGCGCCGAACGCGACCACGAGACCCGGGCGGAACCCGATGCCGTGGGTCGCGGGAACGACGTCACGAAGTTCTGGAATCTCCTCGCCGACGCCGCCTACCGGGTGAACTTCAACCGGGTCTTCGTCGAGCCCCGGGCGGGCGTCCGGCGCCTGGATTACGAGGACACCGGCAACATCAATCAGGACGACCGCGACCGCAACGTCTACCAGGCCGGTCTGCGGGCGGGCTACGCGGTATCGCCCAGGTTCAGCGTCTTCGGCCAGGGCATGTACAACATCCGCCGCTACGACGAGACCCCGAACGATGCCGGCGAGGATCGCGATTCGGAAGGCTACACGATCAGCATCGGGACCGAGATCGACATCACCGGCATCCTGTTCGGTGAGCTCCAGGTCGGCTATTCCAAGCAGGAGTACGACGACGACGCCCTCGACGATGTCGACGGGTTCGGCGGCACCGGCCGGCTCACCTGGAACGTGACCCCGCTGACCACCGTGATCGGCGAGGTGGTGGGCGAGCTGCGGGAAACCACCGTGAGCTTCGGCGGAGACCAGGCGCGGGCGGATCGCCACGCCGAAATCGGCATCGACGTCACCCACGAGCTCCGCCGGAACATCCTCCTCAATGCCAATGCGCGCTATCTGCGCGACGACTTCGTCGGTACCGATCGGGTCGACGACATCTTCCGGGTCGGAGCGGGCGTCACCTACCTGCTCAACCGGAATTTCTCCATCGATGCCCGCTATCGCTTCGACACGCGGAAGTCCGACGACAACGACGCGGAGTTCGATCGGCAGCAGGTGTTCATCGGTTTCGTCGCCAAGCTCTGAGCTCGGGACGGGTACCGGGTGACGGCGGGGGCGCCGGAGGGCTTGTTCCGACGCGCCGGGTCGCTTAGCTAATCGTTGGAGTATCGGGTGTCGGACCGGTCCGACGAGGACGCGCGGGCCGGTGCCCGGCAGGCGGTTGGAGCGGAGTGCGGAGCCTTGCGGATGGAGAAAGTCGGCCTGCGGAAGTTCGCCACGCTGTTCCTGTTCGGAACCCTGCTGCTTCTCGCCGCCTGCGGCGGCTCGCCGGCCACCACCGGCCAGTTGCCTCCGATCGGCTCGCCGGAGGCCGCCGTGCAGCTTCCCGAGACCCCCTACCGTCTCGGTCCCGGCGATCGGATCCGGGTCGTCGTGTTCCGCCACGAGGATCTCTCGGGAGAATTCCAGCTCGACGGATCGGGCAGCTTTTCCATGCCCCTCATCAACGCCGTCAGTGCCAACGGTCTGACCGCTCCCGAACTCGAGCAGGAGATCGAAAAACGGCTCGGGGACGGCTTTCTCGTCAATCCCGAGGTGAGCGTCGAGGTTCTGACATACCGCCCCTTCTACATTCTGGGGGAGGTCAACCGGCCGGGCCAGTACGAGTACGAAAGCGGCATGACGGTGCTCAACGCCGTCGCCCTCGCCGGCGGCTTCACCTACCGGGCGGATACCGACGAGATCCTGCTCCAGCGGGGCGGGTCGAACGCCCAGCCGGTGGTCGTCCCGGGCAACACCCGGGTGCAGCCGGGCGACATCATCACCGTCCAGGAACGGTTCTTCTGACCGCCGTCACGGCCGGTCGGAGACGAGAGGTGAGGGCGGCCGGGGGCCGCCCTTTCCGTTGCGTGTCGCCGGTGCCGACATAACCCTTGCGCGAACCGGCGCACCGCGGCCAAATGACCGCATCGCTGCGGGGAGAGCTCGGGGGCGGAACGGCCATGGCAGCAACTTCGACGGTCGCGGAGCGCATCGCCGGCTGGCGCGAATCCTGGAAGATCTACGGCGACCCGCGGGTCGTCGCGATCCTGGCGCTCGGATTTTCGAGCGGCCTGCCGATCATGCTGGTCGCCACGACCCTCAGCACTTGGCTGGCCGAGGCCGAGGTCAGCAAGGCCTCCATCGGGCTGTTCGCCTACGTCTTCGCGCCCTACACTTTCAAGTTCGCCTGGGCGCCGCTGATGGACCGGTTGCCGCTGCCACCGCTGACCACGATCTTCGGCCGCCGCCGGGGATGGATGCTGGCGACCCAGCTCGGCCTGATCCTGTCGATCTACGGCCTCGGGCAGACCGATCCGGCGAACGGGCTCTACTGGACGGCCCTGTGCGCGGTCCTGGTGGCCTTCTTCTCGGCCAGCCAGGACATCGTCATCGATGCCTACCGGATCGAGATCCTGCCCAAGGAAGAGCTCGGCGCCGGCGCCGGGGTGGTGGTGCTCGGCTATCGAATCGCGATGTGGGTGGCCACCGCCGGCGCCCTGCTGATCGCCGAGGCCGCCGGCTGGTCCGCCGCCTACACGACGATGGCGCTGCTGGTGCTGGTAGGGGTGGCGACCGTCCTCCTCGTCCGGGAGCCCGAAGGATCGACCACCGAGCTGATCGAACCGGAGCTGGAGAGCGAGGAGGACCAGCTCGGGCGGGTCATCGGCCAGGGCGGCGAGGCGCGCGGCGGAGCGCTGGGTGGGGCGTTGATCGCGGCTCTCGTCTATCTGCTGCTGATCGAACCGGCGTCCTTCCTGTTCGGTCTGCTCGGTCCCTATCGGGCCCCGTTGGGCGGCGGCGAAAGCCTGCTGATCGCGGGCAATGCCGCCGTCGTGCTGTTCGGTATCGCCGTCGGGGCGAGAATCGTCACCCGCCACCCGGCGGCCATGCGCTGGGTCAAGACCTACGCCCTGGTGGCGCTCGCCTGGAGCGTGGTCGAGGTCCTGTGGTACGTGATGCTCGCCGAGCCGCCCTATCTCGCCGAGATCTACGCCTGGCTCGGTCTCGTCGTCCTGTGGTGGCTGGCCGACTCGGTCACGGTCGCGCTCGGCGGTGGCGGATTCGATCTCGCCGCCTTCACCAGTCCGGTCTGGCTCGTCATCCTCGGCTTCTGGCTCCGCTTCTTCGCCATCGTCGCGCTCTACGGAATGCCCTACTTCAGCCGGCGCACCGTGGCCCTGTTCGGGCTCACCCCGCTGCGCGAGGAAGCGCGGCTGCATCTCTGGATGCGGCGGGCGGTGATCGAGCCCTTCTACGACTTCTTCCGCCGCCACGGGGTGGCGGTGGCGGTCCTCGTTCTCGCTCTCATCTCGGTGTTCAAGGCGAGCGACGTGATCCTGACCCTGATGGCCAATCCCTTCTACATCGAGATGGGCTTTACCAAAGCCCAGATCGCCTGGGTGTCCAAGACCTTCGGTCTGTGGATGACGCTCCTCGGCGGGCTGGTCGGGGGCACCATCGTCTACCGCTACGGCATCATGCGTTCGCTGGCCCTGGCGGTGGTCGTGATGGCCCTTTCCAACCTCGCCTTCCTGTTGCTGGCGGTCAGCGGGGAGGGCGGCCCGGTGTCGCTTTCGGATTTCTGGCGGCTCGCCCTGTTCCACCTCGTGATCATCATCGAGAATCTGTCCGGCGGGCTCGGCACCGCGGTCTTCGTCGCCTATCTGTCCTCGCTCTGCAATCTCCATTACACCGCCGTGCAGTACGCGCTGCTGACCTCCTTCATGCAACTCTTCGGCAAGTTCGTGATCGTGCCTTCGAGCGGCTTTTTCGTCGAAGCGGTCGGCTGGCAGATGTTCTTCGTCACCTCGACCCTGTTCGCCCTGCCCGCGCTTTTGCTCATCTGGGTGCTGTTCCGGCTCGGTGTGGAGGTGGAACCGGTGCCGTCGGTGAGCGGCCGGGGTTGACCGGCGAGTCGTATAAGGTGCTAACATACGAAAAGGCGAAAACACGAGATGGGAGGACCCCATGATAACCAGATGGTTACGCAGGCTGAGTTTCACCGCGGCGGCGGTCGGCGCGTTGGCGGCGATGGAGCCGGCGGCGGCGCAGCAGAAGTTCGTCTCCATCGGCACCGGCGGCATCACCGGCGTCTACTACCCGACGGGTGGCGCCATTTGCCGGCTGATGAACAAGAACCGCAAGGAGACGGGGATCCGCTGCTCGGTCGAATCCACCGGCGGTTCGATCTACAACATCAACGCCATTCGCGCCGGCGAGCTGGAATTCGGCGTCGCCCAGTCGGACTGGCAGTATCATGCCTACAACGGCACCTCGAAGTTCGAGGACAAGGGGCCGTTCGAGGAGCTGCGGGCCGTATTCTCGATCCATCCCGAGCCGGTCACCATCGTCGCCCGCGCGGACGCGGGGATCGAGAACATCCTCGATCTCAAGGGCAAGCGGGTGAACATCGGTAATCCCGGCTCCGGGACCCGTGGCACCTGGGAGGTGATCGAGGAGGCGCTGGGCTGGAAGCGCTCGGATCTGGCGCTGGCCGCCGAACTGAAGTCGGCGGAAACCGGCCAGGCGCTCTGCGACAACAAGATCGACGCCTATTTCTGGCTGGTCGGCCATCCCTCGGCGCTGACCCAGGAAACCCTCGCGTCCTGCGCCTCGCGTCTGGTGAGCGCCCGGGCTCCGGCACTCGACAAGCTGGTCGAGGAGCGTCCCTACTACAGCTTCGCCAACATCCCGGGCGGGCTCTATCCGGGCCAGGACGAGGACGTGCCGACTTGGGGCGTGCGGGCGACGCTCGTGACCTCGACGGCCGTGCCGGAGGATGTGGTCTACAATCTGGTGAAGGCCGTGTTCGACAATTTCGACGCCTTCAAGAAGCTGCATCCGGCCTTCGCCCATCTGACCGAGAAGGAGATGATCTCCGCCTCGCTGTCGGCGCCGCTGCATCCCGGTGCGGTGAAGTACTACAAGGAGCGGGGCTGGATGTAGCCCGCGTTTCTCTCGAGAGGGCGGCCGGCGGACGGCCGCCCTTTCTCGAACTCGGGGAGGCTGTGACGGGTCGGCCGCCCGGAACTTCCCTCGCGAAGGAAGACCGATCCCGTGGCCCGGATGGACGGAGGCAGGGGCGCGGGCCGTCTCGGCAGGACGCCACGGCAAGAAGAGGGTGAAACTCCCATGGCCCAGAAAGTCGAGGTGCATCAGCTCGACGCCGAAGAGCTCGCCGCCAATGTCGATACGGGTGCGCGCAATCCCACGGGATTCGCGGGCCGGCTGCTGATCGGCCTGTGCATCGCCTGGTCGCTCTACCAGATCTACATCGCCTCCCCGCTGCCGCCGCTGCTCCAGGAATGGGCGCGCGCCTGGGGGCTCGAGATCCAGTTCTACATGGGCTCGGTGAAGACGCGGCGGATCCATCTCGCCTTCGCTCTCGTCCTCGCTGCCCTCGCGTTTCCGCTGCTGCGGTCCAGTCCGCGCGACCGCATCCCCCTCTACGACTGGGTGCTGGCGGCGATCGCCATCGTCGTCACCCTCTACGCGGTCGTCTTCCAGACCGCGATCGCCGAACGGTCGGGGATCCCGATCACCGCCGATCTCTGGATCTCGGCGATCGGCATCCTGCTCGTCCTGTTGACCACCTACCGGGCCCTCGGCCTGCCGCTGGTGATCGTCATCCTCGTGTTCCTCGTCTACGTCTTCTTCGGCGACATGGAGTTCGTCCCCGAGGTCATCCAGTGGAAGGGGGCCAGCTTCTCGAAGGCGATGTGGCACTTCTGGATGCAGGAGGAAGGGGTCTTCGGCAAGCCGCTCGAAGTCTCGACCACTCTCATCTTCCTGTTCGTGCTGTTCGGAGCGATTCTGGAGAAGGCCGGGGCCGGCGGCTACTTCATCAAGGTGGCCTTCGCGGTGCTCGGTCATCTGCGGGGCGGGCCGGCCAAGGCGGCGGTGGTGGCCTCGGGCCTCTCGGGCCTCTATTCCGGCTCCTCGATCGCCAATGTCGTGACCACCGGCACCTTCACCATCCCCCTCATGAAGCGGACCGGCTTCACCCCGGAGAAGGCGGGAGCGGTGGAGGTGGCCTCCTCCACCAACGGCCAGCTCACGCCGCCGGTGATGGGCGCCGCCGCCTTCCTGATCGCCGAGTTCACCGGCACGCCCTATTTCGAACTCATCAAGCACGCCTTCGTGCCGGCGCTGATTTCCTACATCGCGCTGGTCTACATCGTCCATCTCGAGGCCCTGAAGCTCGGTCTCCGGGGACTGCCCAGACCGCATACCGGGCGGACGCCGCTGCAATCGCTCACCCTGTTCGTCGGCGGTTTCCTCGGCACCATGATCCTGTTCATGGCGGTCTACTACGGGCTGGGCTGGATCAAGCTGGTGCTGCCCGAGATGACCTTCTGGAGCGTCGTCGGGCTGTTCCTCGCCGCCTATCTGCTGCTCGCCTGGAAGGCGGCCCAGTATCCCGATCTCGAGCCGGACGATCCGAACGCCCCGATCACCGAGCTGCCTCGCGCCGGTGCGGTGGCGGTCACCGGCCTCTACTTCATCCTGCCGATCATCCTCCTGATCTGGCTGATCATGATCGAGCGGATGTCGGCCGGGACTTCGGCCTATTACGCGGTGGTGGCGATGAGCTTCATCGCCCTCACCCATCACGCCGTCAAGGGCATGTTCCGGGGGCGGACCGATTTCATGGCCGGGCTCCGTCGCGGCTTCTCCGACTGGGTCCAGGGGCTGATCGCCGGGGCCCGCTCGATGATCGCCATCGCCGTCGCCACCGGCGCCGCCGGGATCATCGTCGGCACCATCGGCCTGACCGGCGCGCATCAGGTGATCGGCGCCTTCGTCGAATATCTGTCGGGCGGGTCGCTGATGGTCATGCTGATCCTAGTGGCGGTGATGAGCCTGATCCTCGGCATGGGGTTGCCGACCACCGCCAACTACATCGTCGTCTCCTCGCTGATGGCGCCGGTGATCCTGACGGTGGGGGCCCAGAACGGCCTGCTGCTGCCGGCGGTGGCCGCCCATCTGTTCGTCTTCTATTTCGGCATTCTCGCGGACGACACACCGCCCGTCGGGCTCGCCGCCTTCGCCGCCGCGGCGATCTCGGGCGGGGATCCGATCAAGACCGGCATCCAGGGGTTCATGTACGACATCCGGACCGCCATCCTGCCCTTCCTGTTCGTGTTCAACACCGAACTGCTGCTGATCGACGTCACCTTCCTCAAGGGCGTGTTCGTCTTCGTCGTCGGGGTGATCGCCATGCTGCTCTTCGCGGCCGCGACACAGGGGTATTTCCTGGTGCGGACCCGCTGGTGGGAGGTGGCGGCGCTGCTGCTGGTGGCCTTCACCCTGTTCCGGCCGGGCTTCTGGCTGGACATGGTGCAGCCGCCGTTCGTCGAATACCGGGGCGGGGAGATCGTCAGGATCGCCGAGCGGACGCCGGACGGCCAGCTCCTCCGGATGCGGATCGCGGGTCCCGACTTCAACGATCCCGACCGGATCCGGGCGACGACCATCAATGTCGAGATGCGCCCCGGAACCGATGCGCTCGACCGGCTGGCCCGGTCCGGGCTGCCGGTCCTGCTCGAGGGGGATCGTGCTCTGCTCGAGGAACCGATGCCCGGCACGCCCTTCTTCGAGCTGTCGCAGCAGTTCGACTTCTACGCCGACGAGCCGGTGACGGTGGCAGAGGTCTATCTGCCGGCCGAGCGGATGCCCAAGGAGGTGTTCTACCTGCCGGCCCTGCTGCTGCTCGGGCTGGTCCTGCTGTCCCAGCTCGCCCGGCGCCGCCGGCAGCTCGCGACGGCCGCGGCGGCCGCCGACTGAAGGGGGAGACGGCAGCGCGCCGGCTCCGGCCGCCGGCGTCGTGCTGCCGCGAATTAGGGAAAGGATCGCAAGCATGTCCGCGCGCCCCTACGAGAACATCCTCCTGCCGATCGATCTCGGCCATTCGAGCTCCTGGCAGTGGGCGCTGCCGAGCGCCATCGACATCGCCCGCATGCACGGCGGCATGCTCCATCTGCTCACCGTCATTCCGAGCTTCGGGATGCCGGTAGTGGGCTCCTTCTTTCCGGAGAATTTCGAGGACGAGGCCCGCAAGGAAGCGGAACGGACCCTCGCCGCCTTCATCCGCGAGAAGGTGCCCGACGATATCGCGGCCGACGGCTACGTCGCCGTGGGGACCATCTACGACGAGATCCTCCGCGCCGCCGACCGGATCGGCTGCGATCTCATCGTCCTCGCCTCGCACCGGCCGGAGATGAAGGACTATCTCCTCGGCACCAACGCGGCGCGGGTGGTGCGGCACGCGCGACAGTCGGTGTTCGTCGTGCGCGGCTGAGCTTTCCGGGGGAGGGAACGGCGATGGCGATGGCCGGCACCGAACGGATCAAGCATCTCTTCATCTGGCCGGCGGTGCTGGTGGTGCTGCTGATCGCCCTCTTCCCGCTGGTCTATTCGCTGACCATGAGCTTCCAGCAGGTCCGCCTCGTCCCGCCGTCGCCCCCCCGTTTCGTCGGCTTCGACAATTACGTCACCCTGTTCTCGCAGCCCCGCTTCTGGCGGGTCCTCTGGAACACCGGCGTGATCAGCGTCACCTCGGTGGCGATCCAGTACGTGCTGGGCTTCGCCATCGCCCTGGCACTCCACGCCAGGGTGCCCGCGGAGCGGCTGTTCCGGGTGACCTTCCTCCTGCCGATGCTGATGGCGCCGGTGGCGGTGGCCCTGATCTGGCGGATGCTGTTCCACTCGACCCTGGGGCCGGTCAACCAGCTCTTCTCCCTGTTCGGTCTCGCCAATCTGCCGTTCACCACCGATCCCGTCTGGGCCAAGAGCTCGCTGATCATCGTCGAGGTCTGGCAGTGGACCCCCTTCGTCATCCTCCTGATGCTGGCGGGGCTGCAGTCGCTGCCCGAGGACATCTACGAGGCCGCCCGCCTCGAGGACGCCTCGCCCTGGAAGCAGTTCTGGACCATCACCTTTCCGCTGCTGCTGCCGGTCTCGGCGGCGGTGGTCTTCATCCGCCTCGTCGAATCGATGAAGATCATCGACACCGTGTTCGTGCTCACCGGCGGCGGCCCGGGCGTGTCCACCGAGACCCTGACCCTCTACGCCTACCAGGAGGGGCTCAAGAAGTTCAATCTCGGCTACACCAGTGCCCTGAGCTTCGCCTTCCTGATCATCGTGCTGGTCTTCGGCGCCATCTACCTGGCGCTTCTGCGCCCCCAGATCGAAAAGCGGATCTGAGGGGGGGAGCGGGCACTTATTTTTGAACCCCGCGCTCGCCCGCTATCAGTGCGGGGCTCGGCTCGCGGACCTCACGATCGCTCGTTATGACATATGTTGAACAAAAACACATGGACAAGAATATGGCGCTCTTCGTCTTCCGCGGAGCGAAAAATATAGCGCCACTCTCCACGGCGTTGTTCTCCGCAATAATTTACTAACAGTGGGTGCGTGGAAAGTGCTTCTGGGACGGTCTTGAGTAGTCTCGTGAAACCTTTGGTGTACTTGTTGAAGATGATGAGGCTCGCCTTACAGTCCCTCCATGTCAGGTAGCCGAGCAGTTGGTCCACCGCTTGGAGGAGTTGCTTGGTACCTCTCCACACCTTGCATTCCCCGATGAATGCTGCTCGCTCTTGGTCTTCTATGCGGATATCTGTTTTGCCGGATTTGCGGAACGTCTCCCCCGTAGCGCCGCCTCGGTAATGCCCGTTCAGATGGGCGAGAATGACCTCCCGCAATTCGTTCTCTTTGAATTTGGCGAAGGTCGCCGGTGCGGTCTCGAACGTCCGTCCTTCGTGCCGGATGATGGCGAGGATGTTGTCGTATAACTCGTCGGTTATGCCGGGTTCGGGTTTGCAGCCGGACTTGGGCGGAGGCGGCAATGGTTTAGTGATCTTCTCCTCGACCTTGATGGGTTTGATGGGCGGGGCGCCTTCTCTCCGCTTTAGGGGGATGGCCAGGACAGCGGACAGGCCTTCGTGTTGTTGCAGGCGCTGGCGCCGGGCATCGATTGCGGCCCGGATGTGCTCGGGGAGTTCGTCATTGTAACGCTCGACTTGTCCGTGTTGGGTTTTGATGTGATCATGAACATCTGAAAGCGTTTTATCAAGATCCTTGCGGAACTGTTCTTCATCGGCATCATGTGGCTTGATGATGGTGATGATGAGCGTGCCGGCTTGTTCGCCGCGAGGGGGCGTGATGCTTCCTACAGGGAAGCTATGGCGACATGGATTGGGTTTTAGCTTCCATAACTGAGGATCGCCAGTGTATGGGATCGTGATGATTACTTCCGTAGCGGGAACCATCCGAGGTCCGTCAAAATCGGTGCTCCAATAACGGGTCCGGTCACCGCTCACGTCCACCAGAGTCTCGTTCTGCTCCATCTCGGCATTATCCTCGTATAGCGTGAGAGGCACAATGCGAAGCCGGGATACCAGATGGTGTACCAAGCGTTGGTCCGTCGATCCTAGAAACTGATCTGTTGGGATACTGCTAACGATTTCGGGGATGCTTCGTGTTTGTGTCCACAACAGGTCATCGAGCTCGCCTTCGCAGAACAGCCGGTTTCGCGAATCACTCGCCATGGCGGACGAACTCCCTACTGTTGCTCATCCGAACAAATCGGAATGGCTCCCGGTTCGGACCAGCACCAGCTCATCTTCGTTCTCGATCCAGATAAGGAGCCAGTCCGGTTCCAGATGACACTCCCAGAAATCGGCCCATCTGCCGGAAAGCCGGTGCACGCGGTGACTACGGTCCAGGGGCTGGCCCCGGAGCAGTCGTTCGACGACCGACCACAGCTTGTCGAGATCCTTGCGGCGCCGCCTGACGCGCTCGAGATCGCGCTCGAACCGCCTGGTCGTCGCAAGGCGGAGCATCAGCCATGGGCGCGCTTCAGAGCGTCGAGGCTCGACCACTCGGTGAGGTTCTGGCGCTCGCGCGCCTCGCGCATGGCATCCTGCGTCTCGGCGTTGGGAATTTCAACGGCAAAGGGTAATCCGCGACGCAGCGCCACCTGCCGGTAGAACAGGCGGATCGCCTCGGCCGGTGTCAATCCGAGCGCGCGCAGAATGGTTTCCGCTTCCGCCTTGAGCTCGGGCTCGACGCGGGCACGAACCGTGTCTGTCTTGGCCATCGCTGCTTCCTTTCGTGCCCAATGTAGCACGCCCGGGGAACAGCGCAACGCGGCCTCGCGAACCGGACGGACCGGTGCGTGGCCTGCCCGTGCCGGCGCAGGGTCGCTCCCGCCTCCCTACATCTGCCGGGGCAGGGTGGCCTGCATCGAGGGGCGGGCCGCGAAACGCTCGAACCAGGCGGCGAGCCGGGCACGGCCGTCGCGCCACTCGTCGGCGCCGAAGCGGAAATCGAGATAGCCCAGGGCACAGGCCACGGTGATGCCGCCGATGTCCGGTTCCTCGGCGAGCTCGTCAACATTCCGCTCCAGCCAGTCGAGACCGCGTTGCACCTTGAGCTTCTGATGCTCGATCCAGGCCTGCCAGCGCAGCTCCTCGGGTCGCAGGAAGGTCTCGTAGCGGGCGAGAAGGGCGGCTTCCATCATCCCGTCGCCGAGCGCCTGCTGGGTGAGCGCCCGCCAGCGCGCCTCGCCGGCCTGCGGAAACAGCCGCCCCCCGCCGGCGAGGTGATCCAGATAGTCGCAGATCACCCGCGAATCGTAGATGGCGTGGCCGTTGTCGAGCACCAGGGTGGGCAGCCTGCCGAGCGGGTTGTCGGCGATCACCGCGGCGCTGGGCTCGACCGGCGACAGGAGATGATCGTCGATCGTGATCCGATCGGCGAGTCCCAGCTCGTGAGCGGCGACCATGACCTTGCGGCCGAAGGGCGATGCCGGATTGCTGTGCAGACGCATGTTCCCTCTCCCCCGAAATCCCGTGTGACCCGCCGGGGCCGTCGGGCGGCACCCGCGGACCGGACGTAAGACCGCCCAACAGGTAGTGGCTTCCGCACCACCGCGAAAGCCCCGGCGACACGGAATCCGGAATCGGCGGGAGACGCCACGGGTCGCGGACCGAAGCTACGCCGGCAGCGAGGATTGCACCCGGAGGACGGCATGGCCTATGCAGCACGGGAGATCCGCGTACGCCGTCGGCCATCGGCAGCGGTGGCGACAGCCGGGAGGAAGATTCCATGCCGAGGTGCCGGAGGCGGTGCTTCGCCGTCCGCCTGCCCGCCGTTCTCGCCACCCTCCTGCCGGTGCTGCTGGCCTCCTGTGCCGCGTTCCCGGGAGATCCGGCGGCGGGAGGCTCGGTGCCGCGCGTCTACGACACCGCGACCGGGGCGCGGCTGGGGGAGGAGGAGCTCTGGCGACGGCTGACGGCCGCCGATTTCCTGCTCCTCGGCGAGACCCACGACAATCCCGAGCATCATCGGCTGCAGGCGCGGATCATCCGGCGTCTGGCGGCCGAGCCGCCCGGAACGGGGGCGGTGGCGTTCGAGATGCTGCCCGTGGACCGGCAACCGGTGGTCGATCGTCATCTCACCCGTGCCGATGCCGATCTCCGGGCCTTCGCCGCGGCGGTGGCGTGGGAGCGCAGCGGCTGGCCGGATTTCGCCCTCTACGAGCCGGTGTTCGCCGCCGCCCTCGCCGCCGGCGCCCGGGTACTCGCCGCCGATCTCGCCACCGGCGTCACGCGCCGGATCCGCAGGGAGGGCTTCGCCGCGCTGGACCCCGGGTTCCGACGCCGGACCGGGCTCGATAGGCCGTTGCCGGCGGCACTCGAGCGCGGTCTGCGGGAGACCCTGGCCCGCGCCCACTGCGGACGGCTGCCGGAGTCCATGCTGCCCGGAATGCTGCGCGTGCAACGCGCCCGCGACGCCATGCTGGCCGACCGGATGGCGGCCTTCCGGGGGCGCGGCCGGGTGGTCCTGATCACCGGCAACGGTCATGCCCGGAAGGATTGGGGCGTCCCCTTCTACCTCCGGCAACTGGCGCCGGGGCGCGCGATCCTGAGCCTCGGGCTGATCGAGGTGCGACCGGGCGAGGCGCTCGTGGCCGAGGGGCGTCCCTTCGATCTCGTCTGGTTCACGGGCGGCCCGCCGCGCGGCGGCCGCGACCCCTGTGAGGCGATCCGCGAACCGCCGCGGGGGGCGGCCCGGTGACCTGCCGTCGCAGCGGACCGGGACGGAGATGACGGGATCGTGGCGGCACCTATATTGTGGCCTGCCGCCATTGTGAAATGCCGCTTCGCGGCACGGCGGATCGGTGAAGGAACATCGCAGCGGTGACCGTCGCCATGTCCAGGGGCCGCCGTGTCGGTCGCATCCTCCTGCCGCTCCTGCTGCTGGCCGTCGGGGCCGGCGGTGCGGTCCTGCTGATCCTGGCCCGGCCCGCGGTCGAGGCCCGGGCGGGTGGGGAAAGGATCTGGGCGGTTCGCGTGGTGACCGTCGAGCCGCAGCGGCGCCAGCCGGAGATCCGCCGCTTCGGGCGGATCGTCGCCGGCCGTCGGGTGCCGCTCGGGATGCGGGTCGGCGGTCGGGTGATCTGGGTCGCACCCGAGCTCATCGAGGGCGGCCGGGTGCGGGCCGGCGAGCCGCTCCTGCGCCTCGATCCCTTCGACTACGAAATCGCCCTCCGGGAAGCGCGGGCCGCTGTCGCCGAGGCGCGGGCCCGGCTCGGCGAGCTCGAGGCGGAACTGGCGGCGGCCCGGGATCTCGAGAGCCTGGTCGCCGAGCAGGTGGCCGTCGCCCGGCGGGAGGTGGACCGCCAGGAGCGGCTGCGGGGCCGCAACATCGCCACCGAAAAGGCCCTCGACGCGGCGCGGCTGGAGCTCGCTCTGAGACGGGTGAGCCTGCGCGAGAACCGGCGTCGCCAGCGGACCCTCGAACAGCGGATCGCCCAGCAGGAAGCGGTCGTTCGCCGGCTGGAGGCGGCCGCCGAACGGGCCCGCCGCGATCTCGCCGCCACCGAACTCGTGGCGCCTTTCGATGCCATCGTCGGCGAGGTCGACATCGGCCCGGGCCGTCAGCTCGGACCGAAGGAAAGGATTGCCACTCTCTACGAGCTGGCCGGGCTCGAAATCGCCTTCACGCTGACCGATCGACAGTTCGCCCGGCTCTGGCCGGCGGGCCTCCCGGGGCGGGAGGTGACGGCGCTCTGGCGGAACAGCGCCGGCAGTTTCGTTCTCACCGGCGAGATCTCCCGCCTCGCGAGCGACATCGACCCCGCCAGCGGCGGCGTCGAGCTGCGGGCGCGGATCACCGCCGACCCCGACGCGGCGCCGCTGCGCCCGGGGGCCTTTCTCGAGGTCGTGATCCCGGATCTCGTCTACGAGAACGTCGTCGCCCTGCCGCGATCGGCCCTCTACGAGGGGGAGCGCGTCTACGTCGTCGAGAACGGACGCCTGCAGCCGCGACAGGTGGAACCGGTGGGCCGGGACGGCGAGCGGGTACTGGTACGCGGCGCGCTCGCGGCCGGGGACCGGGTGGTGGTTTCCCGCCTGGTGGAAATCGGCCCGGGCCTGCGGGTGAGGATCGTCTCTTGAGGGTCCGCGGCGGGGGTGGTCCGGTCGCGCTCTTCGCCCGCCATCCGACGGCGGGCCATCTGCTGATGATCCTGATGCTGCTCGCCGGGGCGGTCGCCCTGACCAAGCTCAACCGGCAGTTTTTTCCCGACTTCGGCATCGACGTGATCGCCGTCTCGGTGAGCTGGCCCGGGGCCAGCGCCGAGGATGTCGAGGCCAACATCGTCGAGGCGATCGAACCCGAGGTACGCTATCTCGACGGGGTCAAGAGGGTGGTGGCCACCGCCCGCGAGGGGCTGGCGGTGGTCAATGTGGAATACGAGCCCGGCAGCGACATGGAGCGGGCGCTCGCCGAGGTGGAACAGGCGGTGGCCCAGATCACCACCTTCCCCGAGGAAGCGGAGCGGCCCGAAGTCCGGCGGATCGTCCGCTACGACACCATCGTCCGGCTGGTCCTTTCGGGGCCCTTCGAAGAGCGCGCCCTCAAGGCTTTCGCCAAGCGCATCCGGGACCGTCTGCTGGAACGGGGGGTCGATCGCGTCACCCTGTTCGGCGCCCGCAGCGAGCGCATTCTGGTGGAGATCGATCCCCGGACCCTCTATCAGCTCGGCACCGATCTCGACGCCCTGGCCGCCCGCATCGCCCGCAGCTCGCGGGACATCCCCTCGGGGACCGTCGAGGGGGCGCTGGAGCGGCGGCCGCGGGCGCTCGGCCTCGCACGGAGCGCCGAGGAGGTGGCCGGGATCGAGGTGCTGGCGCGGGCCGACGGACATCGCCTGCGGTTCGCCGACATCGCCCGCGTGGCCGAGGGATTCGACGACGGCGAACCGGAAGCGCGTCGGGGCGGCCTGCGGGCCGTCGAGCTCCACGTCCAGCGCTCGCTCAACGCCGACGCCCTCACTGTCAACGAAATCGTCCGCGAGACCCTCGACACCTTGCGCGCCGAGTTGCCGCCGACCCTCGAGCTCGAGCGCTACGATGTCCTCGCCGATCTCATCCGTGACCGGATCCGATTGCTGGTGGAAAACGGACTCAGCGGTTTTCTCCTCGTGATTGCGATTCTCTTCCTGTTCCTCAATGCCCGGGTGGCGCTCTGGGTGGCGGCCGGGATCCCGGTATCGCTGGGGGCGATGCTCGGTCTCCTGTGGCTGGGCGGCTACAGCATCAACATGATCAGCCTCTTCGCCATGATCCTGGCGATCGGCATCGTCGTCGACGACGCCATCGTCGTCGGCGAACATTCGGCGGCCCTGCGCGAACGGGGAGTACCGCCACAGATCGCCGCCGAGAACGGTGCCAGGCACATGGTGGCCCCGGTCACCAGCGCCACCCTCACGACCGTCGCCGCTTTCCTCCCCCTGTTCATGGTCGGCGACGTGATCGGCACCCTCATTCGCGAGATCCCGACGGTGGTCGTTTTCGTGCTGCTGGCGAGCCTCGTCGAATGTTTCTTCGTGCTGCCGGCGCACATGCGCTCCGCGCTGGCCGCGGAAAGCCGTCCGAGCCGCTGGCGCCAGCGCTTCAATGCGCGCTTCGACGGCTTCCGCGAGGGTCCGTTCCGGCGCCTCGTCGCGCTCGCCGTCACCTGGCGCTACACGACGCTCGCCGCGGCCGTCGCCTTGCTCGTCCTGATGGCCGGCCTCGTCCTCGGCGGCCATGTCGGTTTCGTGTTCTTCAAGGGCCCCGAATCCGACCGGATCAGCGTCGGCCTGACCATGGCCCCGGGGGTCGGCAGGGAGGAGACCGAGGCGACGCTCGCCGCGGTCGAGAAAGCGCTCTATCGGGGTCTCGAGGAGCTCGGCGCGCGACCCGAGGAGACGGTGGTGATGGTGTTGGCCCGGCTCGGCGCCGATCCCTCCCGGGTTCCGGGCGAGGTGGGGGCGTCCGGTGACAATTACGGCGCCATGGAGGTCGAGCTCACCCCTTCGGACCGGCGTCCGGTTCGGACCCAGGCGGTGGTCGATGCCTGGACCGCGGCGCTGCCGCCGATCCCGGCGCTGGATACGCTCACCATCCGCGAACGCAGCGGCGGGCCGCCCGGTCGGGAGGTGGACATCCGCCTCCGGGGCGGCGAGAGCGTGGCCGATCTGAAGGCCGCCGCGGGCGCGCTCGAGGAGGCCCTGGCGGCCTTTCCCGGCGTCTCCCAGATCGAGGACGATCTCGCCTACGACATGCCGGAAATCGTCGTCCGCCTCACCGAACGGGGACGGACCCTGGGCTTCACCACCGAGGAGATCGGACGCCAGCTCCGGGGCGCCTTCGAGGGGGCCATCGCCAGCCGCTTCTCGCGCGGTGACGAGGAGGTGGAAATCGTCGTCCGGCTGCTGCCCGAGGCGCTGCGGGACATCGAGCTCGGCCGGTTCGAGCTGATCGGGGCCGACGGCCGGCTGGTCGCCTTGAGCGAGGTCGCGGAGCTCTCCGCCAAGCGCGGCTTCGCCGCCATCCGTCGCGAGGACGCCGCCCGCGAGGTGGCGGTCACCGCCGAACTCGACGAAACGCTCATCCGACTGGAGCAGCTCCGCGAGGCCCTGGTTCCCGAGCTCGAACGCATCGCCGCCGACTACGGGCTCTCCTGGCGCTTCGCCGGGCGCGCCGAAGAGCAGGCGGGAACCCTCGCCGATCTCCGTCTCGGTAGCCTCGTCGCCCTCGGCCTGATCTACATCGTTCTCGCCTGGGTGTTCGGCAGCTTCACCCGCCCCCTGGTGGTGATGGCGGTGGTTCCCTTCGGGGTCATCGGGGCGGTGATCGGCCATCTGGTGATGGGCTACGATCTCACCATTCTGAGCCTGATCGCTCTGCTCGGTCTGTCGGGAATTCTCGTCAACGACAGCATCATCCTCGTCACCACCATCGACCGTCGGCTGGCCGAAGGGCAGGAGCCGCACCGGGCGATCGTCGAGGGCACCTGCTCGCGGTTGCGGGCCGTCCTGCTCACCTCCCTCACCACCATCGGCGGACTCACCCCGCTCCTGTTCGAGACCAGCTTCCAGGCCCAGTTCCTGATACCGATGGCGCTGACCCTGGTCTTCGGTCTCGCCGTCAACACCTTCCTCGTGCTGCTGCTGGTACCCGCCCTCGTCGGCGTCCAGGCCGATTTCCGCCGCGACGGCTGGAAGGCCCGTCCCGCCTCGCTGCATCGGCTGGAAGCCGCCTGAACACCTGGAGGGTGCCGGTGATCCGCTCCGCCCCCGCCGTTGGCCATGCGCGTGCGAAGCGTTGCCGAGCCGCCTTCCCGGCGCCATAGTCGTCGCCATGACGACCGCACGCAGACAGGCCAAACTGCAGGAGCGGCTGGAAGCCGTCCGTCTCGCGCGTCCCGGCGAGAAGGGGGAGGAGCGGGGCTGCTGCTGGCCGGGCTGCGAGCGGCCGGGACGCTATCCGGCTCCCCGCTCGCGCGAGCGGCTGCGCGATTTCATCTGGTTCTGTCTCGAGCATGTGCGCGAATACAACCGCAACTGGGACTATTTCGCCGGCATGAGTGCGGAGGAGATCGACGCCCACCGCTTTCGCGACTTCACCTGGCACCGGCCGAGCTGGCCCTTCGGGGTCGGGTTCGATCCGCTGCGGACCCGGTTCCGGGATGCCCACGGGCTCTTCGGGGAGGGCGGCGGATCCTCGGGCCGGCCCGCTGACGGATTCGCCGGCAAGGCGCGCGAGATGGCCGATCGGCTCGGCCTCGAGCCGGGTTTCACCCTGGCCGAACTCAAGGATCGCTACAAGCGGCTGGTCAAGAAATATCATCCCGACCTCAACGGCTCCTGCCAGGAAGCGGAGGAGCGGTTGAAGTTGATCAACGAGGCCTATACCTATCTTCTCGGCCAGCGGCTCTATCTCTGAGGGCCGGACGGGATGCCGACGGGCCGGGGCGCCGGCGGGGCCGGTTGGCGACAGCGTGCGGGGGAGCACGGTTTGACAGGACAGACTTCCGTTCACGACGAGCACGACTACAGTCTGGGGCTTCCCGAAGCACCCGACCGCAACCTCTCGGTGCGCGAGACCTTCGGCATCGATTCCGATCTTGAGGTCCGGGGCTTCGCGGTACGCACCGAATACGTGCCCGAGCTCGATCCCGCCTATCAATTCGACCGGGCCACGACCCTCGCCATTCTCGCCGGCTTCGTCCACAACCGACGGGTCCTCATCCAAGGCTATCACGGTACCGGCAAGTCCACCCATATCGAACAGGTGGCGGCACGCCTCAACTGGCCCTGCATTCGGGTCAATCTCGACAGCCACATCAGCCGCATCGACCTCATCGGCAAGGACGCCATCGTCCTCCGGGACGGCAAGCAGGTGACCGAATACCGTGAGGGGATCCTGCCCTGGTCGCTGCAGCGGCCGGTGGCGCTGGTGTTCGACGAGTACGACGCCGGGCGCCCCGACGTGATGTTCGTCATCCAGCGGGTGCTGGAGGCGCAGGGCCGCATGACCCTCCTCGATCAGAACCGGGTGATCCGCCCGCATCCTTCCTTCCGCCTGTTCGCCACCACCAACACCGTCGGACTCGGCGACACCAGCGGGCTCTATCACGGCACCCAGCAGATCAATCAGGGGCAGATGGACCGCTGGAGCATCGTCACCCAGCTCAACTATCTGCCGCACGAGACCGAGTGCCGGATCGTGCTCGCCAAGGTCCCGAGCTACGACAATCCCGAAGGACGCCGGACCGTTGCGCGGATGGTGGACGTGGCCGATCTCACCCGCCAGGGTTTCATGAACGGCGATCTCTCGACGGTGATGTCACCACGTACGGTGATCACCTGGGCGGAAAACGCCGAGATCTTCGGCGACGTCGGCTTCGCCTTCCGGGTCACCTTCCTCAACAAGTGCGACGAGGCCGAACGCCACATCGTCGCCGAATACTACCAGCGCTGCTTCGGCGTCGATCTGCCCGAGGCGGTGGCGCATCCGGCGATCGTCTGAACCGGGGTGACGGTGTCGTTCGAGCGGACGGACAGGGCGGGCGGCTCTCTCGAAGCCTTCGAGCGGGCGGTGGGTGCGGCGTTGCGCGCCGTGGCCCGGCGACCGGGGTTGCAAGTGAGCTTCCGCCCCGCCCGGCGCAACAGCGGCGGCGAGGGCGAGACCATCCGCATCGCCCCGCCGCGTCCCGAGATGTCGCCGCTGGAAGTGGGCCGCGTACGCGGCGAGGCGGACAGCACGGCTCTGCGGTTGCGCTACCACGATCCGGCGACGCATCGGCGCTGGGCCCCCCGGACGGAACTCGCCGGTCAGGTCTACGAGACCCTGGAGCAGATCCGCATCGAGGCGCTCGGCGCCCGGCGCTACGCCGGCGTGCGCGGCAATCTGGAGGAGCTCTATCGCGCCCGCCACGGCGGCAATGCCCTGGCCGAGCAGGCGGGACGCGACGCGACCGTGGCCGAGATCATCGATCTCTACGCCCGGGAACGGATTCTGGGCTTCGAGCTCTCCGCCCTCCAGCGGCTGCAGCTCGACGGCTGGCGCGAGTGGCTCGAACGGCATCTCGCCGCCGAGCTGCCGGCCCTCGAGGAGCTGCTCGGTGACCAGGAGGGCTACGCCCGCCGGGTGCGCGAACTGTTGAGCGAGCTCGGCCTCGCCGAGGAGCTCGAGGAGCCGCCGGAGGCGGAACGGGCCGAGGGCGATCGGGACGAGGAGGAGCAGCAGGCGGCGGGTGAAGGCGAAGCCGGCAGCGGCGAGGGGCAGGAGGCCGAGAGCGGCGGCGAGGAGCGTGGCGAGGAGAGCGAGATCCGTCGCGAGGCGGGAGAGGAGCGGGACGTCGCCGCCGAGGCCGAGACCGCCCCCGGCGAAAGCGAGCCCGGCGGAGGGGAGGATGAAGACAGCCGCCCGGATCGGGCGAACTACCGTCCGCCCGCCGGGGAGGCCTCCGCCTATCGGATCTACACCACCGCCTTCGACGAGGTGGTGGAGGTGGAGGAGCTGTGCGGGCCGAGCGAGCTCGCCCGGCTGAGGAGCCAGCTCGATCACTATCTGGCCCGCTACGAGAACATGATCGGGCGGATCGCCAACCGCCTCCAGCGCAAGCTTCTGGCCCAGCAGCAGCGCTCCTGGAGCTTCGATCTCGAGGAAGGCATCCTCGATACCGCCCGGCTCGCCCGGGTGGTGGCCAATCCCACGACACCGCTCTCCTACAAGCAGGAGAAGGAAACCGAGTTCCGCGACACGGTGGTGAGCCTGCTGATCGACAATTCCGGCTCGATGCGCGGCCGGCCCATCACCATCGCCGCGATGAGCGCCGAGATCCTCGCCCGCACCCTCGAGCGCTGCGGGGTCAAGGTCGAGATCCTGGGCTTCACCACCCGCGCCTGGAAGGGCGGGCAGTCGCGCGAGGCCTGGCTGAAGGCCGGAAAGCCGCCGCAGCCCGGGCGGCTCAACGATCTGCGGCACATCGTCTACAAGGCGGCGGATGCGCCCTGGCGGCGCGCGCGGCGCGGGCTCGGGCTGATGCTGCGGGAAGGGCTCCTGAAGGAGAACATCGACGGCGAGGCCATCCTCTGGGCCCATCAGCGCCTCCTCGCCCGGCCCGAACAGCGGCGCATCCTGATGGTCATCTCCGACGGCGCGCCGGTCGACGACAGTACCCTTTCGGCCAATCCCGGCAACTATCTCGAAAGGCATCTGCGGGAGGTGATCGCCTGGATCGAAAGCCGTTCGGAAGTGGAGCTGCTGGCGATCGGCATCGGCCACGACGTCACCCGCTACTACCGCCGGGCGGTCACCATCTCCGATCCGGAGCAGCTCGGCGGCGCCATGCTGGGCCAGCTTTCGGCCCTGTTCGAGCCGGAGCGCAACGGCCGCGGCCGCGGCTCCACCCGCCGCCGCGTGGCCTGAGCGCGCACGGCCGAGGCCGAACGACCGCGGCTCGCCGACTGACGCCCGCGGGGGATCGCGCTATGCTCGGCGCTCACGGGGGAGGGCTTCGCGATGCACGGGATTCAGCCGATCATCCGGCTTCACGCCGAGGACAATGTGGTGGTGGCGCGGCACCGGCTGGCCGCGGAAACGGAACTGTCCGCCGAAGGGGTGGTCACCCGTCGGGAGATCCCGGCCGGGCACAAGATCGCCACGCGGCCGATCGCCCGCGGCGAGCCGATCCGCAAATACGGCCAGATCATCGGCTTCGCGGCATCCGACATCGCCCCGGGTGAACATGTCCATACCCACAATGTGGAGATGCGGGATTTCGCCCGCGACTATGCGTTCGGCCGGGATGTGCGGCCCACCGCGATGGTGCCCGAGGCCGAGCGGCACAGCTTCATGGGCTATCTGCGCGAGGACGGTCGGGTGGGCACCCGCAACTTCATCGGCGTTCTCTCCACCGTGAACTGCTCGGCCACCGTCTGCCAGATGGTGCGCGAGCGTTTTCCCCGCGAGCTGCTGGCCCAGTATCCCGAGGTCGACGGCATCGTCGCTCTGACCCACGGCACCGGCTGCGGCATGGCCGACCGCGGGGAGGGATTCGCCGCCCTGCAGCGCACTCTCTGGGGCTTCGTCCGCCATCCCAACCTCGCCGGCGTGCTGCTGATCGGTCTGGGGTGCGAGGTCAACCAGATTTCCTTCCTGATGGAAGCCTACGGGCTGCAACCGGGGCCGTTGCTGCGCAGCACGACCCTGCAGGAGACCGGCGGCACCGCGGTCACCGTCGAGCGGGCGATCGCCATGATCGCCGAGATGCTGCCCCATGCCGGGGCCGCCCGCCGCGAGCCGGTGGCCGCCGGCGAACTGTGCCTGGCGCTGCAATGCGGCGGCTCGGACGCCTATTCGGGGATCACCGCCAATCCGGCGCTGGGCCATGCGGCCGATCTGTTGGTGGCCCAGGGCGGCACCGCCATCCTCGCGGAGACCCCGGAGATCTACGGCGCCGAGCATTTGCTGACCCGCCGGGCGGTGAGCCGGGAGGTGGGAGAGAAGCTGGTCGCCCAGATCCGCTGGTGGGAAGAATACACCCGCCGCAACGGCGGCGAGATGAACAACAACCCCTCGCCCGGCAACAAGGCGGGCGGGCTCACCACCATCCTCGAGAAATCCTTGGGGGCGGCTTCCAAGGGCGGCAGCACCAACCTCTGCGGCGTCTACGACTATGCCGAGCCGGTCACCAGCCGGGGCTTCGTGTTCATGGACAGTCCGGGCTACGATCCCTGCTCGGTGACCGGCCAGGTGGCCTCCGGGGCCAACATCATCGCCTTCACCACCGGTCGCGGTTCCTGTTTCGGCTTCAAGCCGGTCCCCAGCCTCAAGCTCGCCACCAACACGCCCATGTACGAGCGCATGCGCGACGACATGGACATCAACTGCGGGACCATCGCCGATGGGGTCGAGACGGTGGCCGAGGTCGGGGAACGCATCTTCGAGACCCTGCTCGAGGTGGCGTCCGGCCGCCGTACCAGGAGCGAGGCGCTGGGGATCGGCGATCACGAGTTCGTGCCCTGGCAGATCGGCGCCGTGATGTGAGCCCGCTTTCGGTCGAGGAACTCGCCTCCCGCATCCCGGACGGGTCCTCGGTAGCATTGCCGCCGGACTATTCGGGCTGCGCGATGGCCGTGATCCGCGCGCTCCTGCGCCGCCCGGCCCGGGATCTGCGGCTGATCGGCGTGCCCCAGCTCGGGCTGCAGGCGGATCTGCTGATCGGTGCCGGCTGTGTCGCCGAGATCGAGATGGCGGCCATTTCCCTGGGCGAGCACGGGCTCGCTCCGGCGTTCCAGCGGACCTGGGAGCAGCGCAGGCTCGTCGTCAGGGAAAGCACCTGTCCGGCCATCCATGCCGGGCTGCAGGCGGCGGAGAAGGGGATCCCCTTCATCCCGCTGCGCGGGGTCCTGGGCTCCGATCTCCCGGCCATGCGCCCGGACTGGAAGGTGATCGACAACCCCTTCGCCGAAGCCGATCCGATCCTGCTGGTTTCCGCGATCCGCCCCGATGTCGCCCTCTTTCACGCGCCGCTCGCCGATCGCGCCGGTAACGTCTGGATCGGCGTGCGCCGCGAGCTCATGACCATGGCCCATGCCGCCGCACGCTGCCTGGTCACGGTCGAGGCGATCACCGGAGAGGATCTGCTGGCCGAAGACCGCACCGCCGCCGGTACCATCCCGGGACTCTATGTCGAGGCCGTCGCCGAAGCTCCCGAGGGTGGCCGCCCCGTGGGCCTGCAGGGAAGCTACCCGCCGGATCGTGACTGGATCGGGCGCTACGCCCGGAAGGCCCGGAGCGAAGACGGATTCGCCGCCATGCTGGCGGAGTTCCTGGCGGCATGACCCGGGAAGAGACCCTGCTGCTGATCGCCGAGGTCGCGCGGCTTCTCGAAGGCTGCCGCCATGTCGCGGTCGGGGCGCTGTCGCCCATTCCCGCCGCGGGCGCATTGCTGGCGCGCGAGCTCGCAGGGGGAACGATGCGCGTCTCGATTCTCGGCAGCCGCCGCCACAGCCCGTTCACCGAGGGCGGCCGGGAGTTGTTCGATTGTGCCGCCCAGGGACGGATCGACGCCTTCTTCCTCAGCGGGGTGCAGATCGACGGCGCCGGCAACGTCAATCTCCTGGGCCTCGTCGCGGAGGGCCGCGTCACCCGCCGGTTCGCCGGCAATTTCGGCGCCCCCTATCTGGCCTATCTCGTGCCGCGGCTGATCCTCTTCAGCAGCGATCACGACCCGCGCAGGCTGGTGGAGAAGGTCGATTACGTGACCGCACCCGGGAGCGGCCCGCCCGGGGTCTGGCGAAAGGGAGGGCCGGTGGCGTTGCTCACGCCGCGCTGTCGTTTCGCCTTCCGGGACGGGCGCTTCCTCCTCGAAAGCCTGCATCCCGACCAGGATCTGGACGAGGTGCGGGCACAGACGGGCTTCACCTTCGATCTGGCCGGCCGGGTGGCCGTCACCGCGCCGCCGCCGGAGGAATGGCGGGCCTGCATCCTCGGACCGGTGCGGGAGGCGATGGCCGAAGTCTACCCGCTGTTCGCGACCAGGCTCGCCGGCTGAAGGTCAGCGCCTCCGGCGCAGCAGCACGTAGAGGGCGCCCTCGCCGCCATGCTCGATGCGGGCGGTCGCGAAGCCCAGCACCCGCTCCCGCAGCGGCGGGCTTTCCAGCCAGCGCGGGGTCGCCCGTCGCAGGGTGCCGCCGGTGCGGATGCCGCGGCCGGTGATCACCAGCACGCAGCGTGCTCCTTTGGCCTGCATCCGGTCGATGAAGGCGAGAAGCGCCTGCCAGGCCTCCTCCTGGGTCATGCCGTGGAGATCGAGCCGACCCTCGATGGGCAGACGCCCGCGTCGCAGCCGTTGCCAGCTCCGCCGATCGAGGCCGGCGGGATGGCGGGAGTCGGAACGCGGCGGCCGCAGCACCTTCGGCTCCGGCGGCGCGGTGGCCGGGGCCACCCCGGCGGTCGGGGGTGGCGGCGCCGGTGCGTCCGCCGCCGGGAGCTGTCCGTCGAAGGGAGTGGTATCGCGCATCGCCGCCCGCCAGAGAGCGAGCTCCTCGGGCGTCAGAGGGCGGCTCCGCGAGCGGTGGCGCTCACCCATCGTCGCCCGCTTCCGTCACCGGTGCTTCCGGCTCCGGCACCAGCAGTACCAGGAGGCGCTTCGGCCCGTGGGCGCCGAGGGTGAGGGCGTTGGCGATGTCGGCGGTGCGCGACGGGCCGGTCACCAGATTGACCGCCCGCGGCGGCATCGGGGAAAGCGCCCGCAGCCGCGCCCAGCTCTCCTCGTAGGCGCCGTCCAGGCGGGAAAGGGGGAGGACGACGATGCAGGTCTCGGGCAGGAAGGCGAGCATCACCGGTCGCTCGGGGGCGGAGACCAGCATCAGCGTGCCGGTCTCGGCGATGCCGGCGAAAGCCAGGGTCAGGCCCACCGCATCCTCGGGCCCCGCGTTCCCGCGCCGCACCCGCAACAGCGGCTGCCGGTCCCAGCCGGCGGCATCGAGCATGGGGTCGGGAGCGGCGACCAGCTTCTGCGGGAGATTGTGCCGGCGGAGATAGCGGGAAGCGGCGGTGGCGATCTCGGCGAAGCTCTCGAGGCGCGCCACCTCGGTCTGCACCGCCTCGGCCATTTCGGTGAAGAGCGCGATCCGCGCTTCCCCTTCGACCTGCGCGCGGGCCGGAACGAGCACCGGTCGGTGATGGAAAAGACGGGCCGCCACGGCCCGGCGGCGCTCCTCCTCGGCGTCGGTGACGAGGGCGCGCTGTAGCCGGGTCAGGATCTCGTTCTTCGCTTCGTTCATCGCATCCTTCTGCCGATCAGGCGCATGAAGGTGGCGCCTTCCGGAGCGGGAAGGTCGCGGGTCCCTGTCCAGCCGCCCGCCAGCGGCAGGCGGGCGAGGGCGCCGCGGCGACCGGCGAGAAGGGCCAGCAGGCGCATCGCGATCGCCGTCGCCGCCCGATAGAGTTTCGGCCGGGTCGCGAGATGGCGCCAGAGCCGCATGCCGAAACGGGCCGTCGGCGGCGCCAGGCGGCGGCGCCAGGCTTCCTCGCGCCAGTAGCGCATCAGCGCCGGGAGCGGGATCCGCACCGGACAGACTTCCTCGCAGCGACCGCAGAAGCTCGAAGCCTCGGGTAAGGGCCGGGCCTGCTCGATCCCGTAGAGGACGGGGCTCAGCACCGCTCCCATCGGTCCGACATAGACCGAACCGTAGGCGTGACCACCCACCGCCAGATAGACCGGACAGTGGTTGAGGCAGGCGCCGCAGCGGATGCAGCGCAGCATGCTGCGAAGCTCGCCGCCGACCATGGCGCTGCGGCCATTGTCGAGCAGCACCACGTGGAAAGCCTCGGGGCCGTCGAGGTCGTCTTCGCGGCGCGGCCCCGTCACCACCGTCGTGTAGGTGGAGAATTCCTGTCCGGTGGCGGAGCGGGCGAGCAGGCGGAGAAGGGTGAAGGCCTCCTCCATGGTCGGGACGATCTTCTCGATGCTGGCGACGACGATCTGGGTTTTCGGCAGACCGTGGGTGAGCTCGGCGTTGCCTTCGTTGGTGACGGTGACGACCGAGCCGCTCTCGGCGATCAGGAAATTGGCGCCGGTGATGCCGACATCGGCCTCGAGATAGCGTTGCCGCAGGACCTTTCGGGCCTCTCCCACCAGTTCCTCCGGCCGTTCCCTGGGCGGGGTGCCGTGATGGCGGCTGAAGAGCTCGGTGATCTCCTCACGGGTCATGTGGACGGCGGGTCCGACGAGATGGCTCGGCCGCTGCCCCGCGAGCTGGATGATGTACTCGCCGAGGTCGGTCTCCACCGGGGTGACGCCGTTGGCTTCCAGCCAGTCGTTGAGGCCGATCTCCTCGGCGATCATGCTCTTGCTCTTGGTCACCGTCCGTGCGCCGGCCCGCTGGCAGATCCCGAGAATCGTCCGGCGCGCCTCGGCGGCGTCGCGCGCCCAGTGGACTTCGCCGCCGCTGGCCCGTACGGCCTCCTCGAAACGTTCGAGATAGAGATCGAGATGGGCCAGCACATGGTCCTTGATCTCGCGTCCGTGATCGCGGAGCGCATCGAACTCGGGCAGCCGCGCGATCGCCCGGGCCCGCGCCTCGGGCCAGCCGCGACGGATCGAGAGCAGGGCCCGCGCGAGCCCCGGATCGGCGAGCGCCGCCCGTGCCCGTTCCCCGAAGCCGAGCGGTGTCGTGGCGGTCACCTGCCGCCTCCGCGGGCTGCGCCGATCGGTGCCGCGTCGAGACGGCCGGCCAGCACTTCGGCGACATGGCGTACCGCTATCCGGGATCTCCGCCGGCGCAGGCAGCCGGCGATATTGAGAAGACAACCGAGATCACCGGCGAGCACGAGCTCGGCGCCGGTTCCCTCGATGTCCGCGACCTTGTCGCGGACCATCTTGGTCGAAACTTCCGGATACTTGACGCAGAAGGTGCCGCCGAAGCCGCAACAGGTCTCCGGCTCGGTCATTTCCGCGAGATCGAGCCCGGCCACGGTCGCCAGCAGTTCCCGCGGCTGCCGGCGCACGCCGAGTTCCCGGAGCCCCGAACAGCCGTCGTGGTAGGTGACCCGGGCGGAAAGGGTGCTGTCGACCGCCGTCACCCCGGCCACATCGACCATGAAGGCGGTCAGCTCCCAGGTCTTTTCGGCCAGCGCTTCGGCCCGCCCGGCCCAGGTGGAATCCCGGGCCAGCAGCCGCGGGTAGTGGCACCGCAGCATCGCCGCACAGGATCCGGAGGGGGCGACCACATGGTCGAAGGGCTCGAACAGCGTGATCATCCGACGGGCGAGTTCGATCGCGGTCTCGCGATCGCCGGAGTTGTACGCGGGCTGACCGCAGCAGGTCTGGGCGGTGGGTATCGAGACGGAAACACCGCTGCGCTCGAGCAGCTCGAGGGCGGCGAACCCCACCGAGGGGCGGAAGAGATCCACGAGACAGGTGACGAACAGTGCGACGCGGGTTTCGGCCATGGACGACAGCGCCCCCCGAGGAATTGCCGGTGGCAGGGTAGCGGATCGAGCGCCGGTCGAGCAACGGGCGGGTCGTGTCAGACCCCCGGTGCGGTCGCCTTCGGCAGCAGGATGTAGAGCCGGCCCGGTTGCTTCATGTGACCGGCGAGATATTCGGCGAGCTCGCCCGTGCCCCAGAACACGTCACCCCGGACCGGTCCCTTGATCGCTCCGCCGGTATCCTGGGCGACCATCAGACGCCGCAGCGGCACCTCGCCCTCGGGCGTCGGGGCGGTGGTGTCGAGCCAGAGCGGTGAACCGAGCGGTAGGAAGCGCCGGTCGACGGCCAGGGAACGGCCGGGGGCGAGGGGCACGCCCATGGTCCCCGGGGGTCCGCTCGCCGCATCGAGACCGGTGAGCTCCCGGAAGAACACGTAGGAGGGATTGCGGTTCATGAGCGCCTGCGCCTCCCCGGGATTGGCTTCCAGCCAGTCGCGAATGGCGAACAGGGACATCCGCTCCTTGGGGATCGCGCCGCGTTCGATCAGGGCCCGGCCGATGGCGTAGTATTTGCGGCCGTTCCAGCCCGCATAACCGACCCGGATGCGGCGCCCGTCGGTGAGTTGGATCTGGCCCGATCCCTGGATGTGGAGGAAGAAGAGCGCGATCGGATCGTCCACCCAGAGGAGTTCGAGACCGCGGCCGGCGAGGGCTCCCGCCTCGATCGCCGCGCGATCGGGAAAGGGAAGCAGACGGCCGCCTTCGAGCCGACCGGCGATGCGCTTGCCGTCGAGTTCGGGATCGAAACCGCCGAGCTCCACCGTCACCAGTTCGGGCGGCCGCCGGTAGAGGGGATAGCGGAACCGTTCGTCGGGAGTCGTCGAGCCCCGGAGCAGGGGCTCGTAATAGCCCGTGAACAATCCCTCGGGCTCGCCGCGATCGGTGATCCGATAGGGTGTGAAACGGGCTTCGAAGAACCGGCGCAGGGCGGTGCCGTCCGCCGGCAGGGCCGCCGCCTCGCGGCAGACGGCCTGCCAGTCGCCGATCGTCCCGAACTCGGGTTTCGCGCCCATGGGACGTCCGGGATCCCGTTTCTCGAACACCGCGCAGGAGCGCCGGAAGGCGGGCAGCGCCGGCAGCGGATCGTCTTCCCGCCAGCCGGGCAGTTCGGCGAAGGAGACCGGCTCCAGCCGCAACTCCGGAGCCGCCTTCTCGGGTGCCTGCTGGCAGGCCGCGAGGCCCGTCAGGAGGAGGGCGAACAGAAGCGGGATCAGGAATGTCGAGGGGCGCATGACGCGGCGCTTCGACGGCGGTCAGTCGGGAACCCGGGTTTCCACCAGCAGCCAGTTGGGATCGCGGGAATGCACGTCGCGCTCGAAGGTCCAGATGTCCACCACCTCGACGATCCGGGACGGGCTGCCGTCGATCAGATGGCCGTCGGCGTCGCGGGTGACGTTGATCTGCTCGCTGACGAAACGGAGGGTGATCCGTGCCCGGGTACCGTCGAGCCGGGCCTCGAGAATCTCGATGCCGCGGATGGCGACGATCTCGCTCGTCAGGGTGTGGCCGGCGGCCACCCGTTCGTCGATGGCGGCGCTGAAGTTCTCGTACACCTCGGGAGCCAGGAGGTGCTGGAGGGTTTCCTTGTCACCCTTGGCGAACGCCTCGATGATCATCCCGAAGGCCGTGCGGGCCCCGGCGAGAAAGCGGTCGAGGTCGAAGGAGGGATCGGCGAGGCGGATCTCGGTGAGGCCCGCCTTGACCGCGGCGTCCTTGGGATCGGCCACCGGGATCTCCTCCTCCACGGGTTTCGGCTTGTCACGCTCGGGCAGCGGTACCACCTTACCGCTGTCGGCGCCGGCCTGGTCGAAACGAGAGGGGCGGCGTCGCTCGTGACCGGTACGCCGGCCGAGCACGCTCCGGAGCCGCAGGGCGATGAACGCGGCCACCATGGCGAAGAAGATGATGTCGAGATAGGCGAAGCCGTCGGACATTGTGTACCGTCGCATGGCGCCACTCGGGGTGAGCGGCCGGTAGGGTGTGGCGATCGAGGGTCGTTCCGGCCCGCGGGCGCCGTGTTCATCATATAGGGTGCCAGGCGCGAAAACAAACGGCGAGGTCAGGTGCCGATTTTCCTTCTCCTGCTCGGGTTGTTCGTCGGCGTTCCGCTCCTCGAGCTGGCGCTGCTGATCGAGGTCGGAGGTCGCATCGGAGCGCTGCCGACGATCGCTCTCTGCCTGCTGACCGCGGCGATGGGCGGCATCCTCGTCCGTTCGCAGGGCGGGCAGGTGATCGCGACCCTCAAGCGCCAGCTCGATCGCGGCCGGCTGCCGGTGGAGGAGGCCTTCCACGGGCTCTGCATCCTCGTCGCCGGCCTGCTCCTGCTGACCCCGGGCTTCGTCACCGATGTGATCGGTTTCGCGCTCCTGGTTCCGCCCCTGCGCCGTTTCCTCTACGAGTTCCTCGGACGCCGCGTGGAGGTCGGGATCCGCGACCCGAGGGAACGTCGGGGAGGGCCGGAGCCGCCGGTGATCGATGTCGATTACGAGGAGATCGACGAGGAGCGGCCGCCGCGCGGCCGCGGCTGGGGCGGAAGATGATCGTCCTTCTGCGACATGCCGAATCGGCTTGGAACGCCGTCTTTTCCCGGAGCCGGATCGATCCCGGCCTGCCGGATCCGCCCCTTACCGAGGCAGGCCGCCGGCAGGCGGAGGAAGCCGCCCGCCGGCTGGCCGGCAGGGGCGTCGAGCGCCTCCTCGCGAGCCCCTACCGGCGGACCCTCGAAACCGCGGCGATCATCGCCGCGAAGCTCGATCTGCCGATCGAGGTGGAGCCGCTCGTTCGCGAGCGGTTCGCCTTTTCCTGCGACATCGGCACACCCGCTTCGCTGCTCCGGCGGGACTGGCCGCAGCTCGATTTCGCGGGCCTGCCCGAGATCTGGTGGGGCGGGCTGATCGAGAGCGATCGCAGCTTGGCCGCCCGTTGCCGGGCCTTCCGGCGGCGGCTCGGTGAGGATTCCGCCGACGGGCGGGTGGCGGTGGTGTCCCACTGGGGCTTTCTTCTGGCGTTCACCGGTAGGCGGTTCGACAACGGCTCGCTATTGGTTGTCGAGCGGCAACGCATCCTCGAAGACGGAGACCGTGGAGCATGAACGAGCAGCGCAACACCGGCAACGGTGAAGCAGAGGACAACGGCGAAGCCCCGGGCAACGGGGAGGCCGGAGCCCAGGAGCAGCAGACGGCCCAGGGGCCGCGCATGTCCATCGTCACCCAGTACATCAAGGATCTGTCGTTCGAGAATCCGCGCGGTCCGCTGGCCTTCGCCCAGGGCCAGACGCGGCCCGAGATCCAGGTCCGGGTGGACGTACGGGCCGCGCCGCTCGGTCCCGAACAGCACGAAGTGATCCTCGAGCTCAATATCGAGGCCAAGGTGCCGGACGGGCCGGTCTTTCTGCTGGAGCTCACCTATGGTGGCGTGTTCGCCCTCGCGAACATTCCGGCCGACAGCCTGCAGCCGCTGCTGCTGGTGGAATGTCCCCGCCTTCTCTTCCCCTTCGCCCGGCGGATCGTCTCGGATCTCACCCGCGACGGCGGCTTTCCGCCGCTGATGCTGGATCCCATCGATTTCGTCGGTCTCTACCGCCGGCGCATGGCCCGGGCCCAGCCGGTGGCGACGGAAGGTCGGGCCTGAACCGGGAGAGCTCGCGGTCGGCGTCGCCGGCGCTTCAGTCGTCGGCCGCCGCCCGTCGACCGTTGGTGGCGATGTCGAGCGCGGTCGGCACATCGACGGCGACGGCGAACAGCCGCTCCGCCGAGGGTTCGGCGAAGCCGGTGGCGACGATGCGTTCGAAGAAGGCGAGGCAGGGCCGCCAGAAGCCGTCCACCTCGAGGAGGACGATCGGCTTGTCGTGGTAACCGAGTTGCCGCAGGGTCAGAACCTCGAGGAGTTCGTCGAGGGTACCGAACCCGCCCGGGAGGACGATGAATCCGTCGGATGCGGCGATCATCCGTTCCTTGCGCTCGAACATGGTGGCGGTGACGGTGAGCTCGGTGATCCCTTCCTTGGCCACCTCGCGATCGAGCAGGCGCCGGGGAATGATGCCGTGGACGACACCGCCCGCGTCGAGCGCGGCCCCGGCGAGAATGCCCATCAGGCCGACGTCGCCGCCGCCGTAGACGAGGCCGAAGCCCGCCCGGGCGATGCCCCGGCCGAGTTCCGCGGCGGCATCGGCGAAGGCGGTCGAAGCGCCCGGTCGCGATCCGCAGAAGACGCAGAGATTCCGCTCCATGCGATGGAGCCTAGGCGGCGGGAGGCGGCGCCGCAAGCCGCTGCGGGCGCACGATGGGGTGATTCATCCGGCGCGGGTGAGGGCCGCGAAATCGTCCATCAGATCGCGGGTCACCGGTCCGAGCTGATAGCGGCGATCCTCGATCGCCCGCACCGGGGTGATCTCGGCGGCGGTGCCGGTGACGAAGATTTCCTGGGCGTGATCCAGCTCCTCCGGCAGAATGTGCCGCTCGATCACCGGAATGCCCCGCCGTTCGGCGAGTTCGATGACCGTACGGCGGGTGATGCCGTTGAGGAAGCAGTCGGCGATCGGCGTGTGCAGGCTGCCGTTCATCACCAGGAAGATGTTGGCGCCGGTGGTCTCCGCCACATAGCCGCGATAATCGAGCATCAGCGCGTCGGCGAACCCTTTGGCCTCGGCCGCGTGCTTGCTCAGCGTGCAGATCATGTAGAGCCCGGCCGCCTTGCTGTGGACCGGTGCGGTCTCCGGCGACGGCCGCCGGAAGATGGCGTGGGTGAGGGTGAGATCCGGATAATAGGCCCCCCATTCCCAGACCGCGATCGCGACATGGATGGTGGTGTTCTGGGCGGAAACCCCCATCTGCTCGGAGCCCCGCCAGGCCACCGGACGGACATAGCAGTCGGAGAGCCCGTTGGCGGTGATGGTTTCCATCGTCGCCCGGTCGAGCTCCTCGCGCGTGTACGGGATCTCGAAGCCCAGGAGACGGGCGCTGTCGATCAGCCGCTGGCTGTGTTCCTCGAGCTTGAAGACCTTGCCCGCGTAAGCCCGCTCGCCCTCGAAAACGCAGCTCGCATAATGGAGGCCGTGGGACAGGACATGGAGACGGGCGTCTTTCCAGGGGACCAGCTCCCCGTTCATCCAGATCTGTCCATCGCGCGCGTCGAAGGGGATCAGCTCGCCCATATGGGTGCCTCCGAGGAGAGCGTATCGGCCTGAGGATTCGAGGCGTTACGGGATTGCGATGGCTAACATCGCCTTCCATATGTGTCAACGAACCGGACCCGGCTGGCAGGTGGGACATGGCGACGCTCAGCCCGCTCTTTCTGCGCGACGACGAGCTCGAGCAGGCGCTCCAGCTCTTCTGGCTGGCGGAGCGCGACCTGATGGAGGCGGGGGCGCGGATCCTCGAGCGGCGCGGGCTCGCCGTCCTCGATTACCTGATCCTGTTCTTCCTTTTTCGCCGGCCCGACAGCACCCTGGCCGAGCTCTGCGTCCTGACCGGGGCCAGCAAGCAGAGCCTGTCGCGCCATGTCGCCAAGTTGCGGGCGGCGGGCTACGTCGGTGCCGGCAGTCCGCGCGGCGACCGGCGGGCCAAGCCCCTGCGTCTGACGGAGACCGGCAGGCAGCTTCTGGCGCCGGCCGTCGCCGCTCAGAAGCGCCATCTGAGCCGGATCTTCCGCGACCTCGGCGCGCCCTCGGTGGAAGGTTTCCTGCGCGTCCTCGCCGGGCTCGCGGAACCGCGGTCGAAGCGGCTCGTTTCCGGCGGCCGCGCCTGAGCGGGGTCGGGGCCGGAGGATGAGCGAGGCGGCCCATATTCTGGTGGTCGACGACGACCGGCGGCTCCGCGAGCTTCTCAGGCGTTATCTGATGCAGCACGGCTACGCGGTGAGTCTCGCCGCCGATGTCGCCGAGGCGCGCCGGCTGCTCGAATCCTTCGCCTACGACCTGCTGGTGCTCGATCTCATGTTGCCCGACGAGGACGGGCTGACGCTGGCGGGCGAGCTGCGCCGCCGGAGCGAGGTCCCGATCCTGCTGCTGACGGCCCGCGGTGAGCCGGAGGAGCGCATCGCCGGGCTCGAAGCCGGGGCCGACGACTATGTGGTCAAGCCCTTCGAACCGCGCGAGCTGCTGCTGCGGATCGCCACCGTACTGCGACGCACCCGCCGGCGGGGCGGCGGCATCGTCCGCTTCGGTCCGTTCCGGTTCGATCTCGACACCCAGGAGCTCCGGCGGGAGGGCGAGTTCGTCCATCTGACGAGCGTCGAGGCCTCGCTGCTGGCGATCCTCGCCCGCGAGCCGGGTCGGGCGATGGCCCGCAGCGAACTCGCCCGGCGCAGCCGCATCAGCGGCTCCGATCGGGCGGTGGACGTGCAAATGGCCCGACTGCGCCGCAAGATCGAGGCCGATCCTCGTGCGCCCCGCTATCTCGTCACCAGGCGCGGCGAGGGCTACGTATTGCGAACCGAGCCATGAGCGGCCCGCTGGGCCGTTTTTCGCGCTTCCTCAACCGCACCATCGTGCCGCGGTCGCTGTTCCTGCGCTCGATGCTGATCATCGTCCTGCCGCTGGTGGTCCTCCAGCTCGTCCTGACGGTGATCTTCTACAACCGCCATTGGGACACGGTGACCCGCTGGCTGGCGATGGGGGTCGCGGGCGATGTGGCGCTGACCATCGAGATGTTCGAGGAAGCCGGCAGCCCGGAGGAGCGGGCGGCGATCCTCGACCGGGTGCGCCGGCACACCGATCTCGCGATATCCTTCGAGCCCGGCGGCGATCTCGAGACCGCCGCCGCCAGCATCGGCATCGACACCGGCCGCGGCCTGCTCGTGCACATCGACAACAAGATCATCGAGGCCTTCGCCGACAAGCTCGATCACCCGTTCACCGTCGATCTCCGTTCGGCCTGGCCGGCCCGGGTGGTCGTCTACGTCCAGCTCGAGGACGGTCTCCTGCGGGTGCTCGCCTCGCGCAAGCGGGTGACCACCACCACCACCGGCCTGCTGCTCGCCTGGATGGTCGGAGCTTCGGCGATCCTGGTGGTCATCGCGATCTACTTCATGAACCTGCAGATCCGCCCGATCCGCCAGCTCTCCCGGGCGATGGACAGTTTCGGCAAGGGGCGGGACATCGGTGATTTCGCTCCCCGCGGCCCGCTCGAGATCCGCAAGGCGGCGCGGGCGTTCAACGCCATGCGTCGGCGCATTCTCCGTTTCGTCGGTCAGCGCACCGAGATGCTGGCGGCGATCAGTCACGATCTGCGGACCCCGCTCACCCGGATGAAACTGGAGCTCGAACTCCTCGGCGGCGAACGCGAGCCGGCCCTCGCCGAGGTGCGGGGCGATGTCGAGGAGATGCAGCGGCTGATCGAGACCTATCTCGATTTCGCCCGCGGCGAGGGCCAGGAGGCGTTCGAGGAGGTGGATGTCGGCGCTCTCCTGCGCGGGGTGTGCGAGCGCAAGCTCGGCAACGGGGTCGAGATCACCGTCGACGCCCCCCGCGGTCTGCGGCTGCCCCTGCGGCCGGTGGCCTTCAGGCGCTGCCTCGTCAATCTTCTCGACAACGCCTGCCGCTACGGCCGGCGGGTGCGGGTACGGGCCCGCCGCCGGCAGGAGGTTTTCGAGATCGCCATCGAGGACGACGGGCCGGGGATTCCCGCGGCGGAACGGGAGAAGGTGTTCCGGCCCTTCTACCGCCTCGACCGGGCCCGCCGCTCCCAGACCGGCGGTTCGGGGCTCGGGCTCACCATCGCCCGGGACATCGTTCTCGCCCACGGCGGGACCCTCCAGCTCGAGGAGGCCCCCGCGGGCGGGCTGCGGGCGGTGATCCGCCTCCCGCGCTGACCGGGAGTCAGTCCGCGAGGAGCCCGTCGAGCGCCCGCCGCTGCTCGTGCATGGCGAGGAACACCCGATAGGCGCGGTCGTACCGTTCCCGCCGCGCCGGGTCGGGCTCGCGGATCCCGCCCTGCCGCCGCATGGCCGCCGCCGCCTCGGCGAGGCCGGGATGGAGACCGGCCGCACGGGCGGCGGCGACGGCGGTGCCCAGCAGCACCGGATCCTCGTCCTTCCCGGGCATCGTCACCCGACAGCCGGTAGCGTCGGCGTAGAACTCCACGAGCAGCGGATTGCGGGTGTGGCCGCCGGCCAGATGCAGCGTGTCGATGGCGTAGCCTTTCCGGTTCAGCGCCTCGATGATGTGGCGGGTGCCGAGGGCGATGGCGAGCGCCGTGCGATGGTAGAGGCGGCAGAGGGCGTCGAAGGAGTGATCGAGGGAGAGACCGCTGATCACCCCGAGGGCGTGCGGATCGGCGAGGGGTGAGCGGTTGCCGTGGAAATCCGGCAGCACATGGAGACGGGGGGCGAGATCCTCTCCTTCCTCCCGGCGCAGCTCGGCGATCCGGGCGAGGATTCGCTCGTGGGCCCGGTCCCCGAGCGCAGCACCGGCGGCGCTCCAGGCGATGATATGGTCGAGGAGGGCGCCGGTGGCCGGCTGACCGCCCTCGTTCAGCCAGAGATCCGGCAGAACGACCCCGAAATAGGGCCCCCAGACACCGTACACGTGCCGCGGCTCGGGACTCATGGCCATGTGACAGGTGGAGGTCCCGGCGATGAGGGCGAGATGGCGGTCCAGGAGCTCGGGCCGTTCGGGAGCGATGCCGCCGAGAAGGCCGAGGGCGCCGGCATGGGCGTCGATGAGCCCGGCACCGACCCGGCAGGCGGTGGTGAGGTCGAGATCGCGGGCCGCCTCCGCGGTGAGGGGGCCGAGATCCTCGCCCACCGCCGCCGCCCGCTCCGGCAGGGCGGCTTTCTCGATCATCTCGGACAGCCCGACCTCCTCCAGGAAATCCCGTTGCCACCCCTGTCTCTCGTGGGCGAGATAGGTCCATTTGCAGGTGAGGGTACATTGCGAGCGCCGGTTCGAGCCGCTCGCCTTCCAGGTGAGAAAATCGGCGAGATCGAACACCCTGGCGGTCCGCCGCCAGCTTTCCGGCAGATGGCGTTCGACCCACATGAGCTTGGGAACCGCCATTTCCGGCGACATCACGCCGCCGACGTGACGCAGCAGCTCGTGGCCGGTGGCGGTGCAGCGCTCGGCTTCGGCGATCGCCCGGTGGTCCATCCAGACGATGACGTTGCGGCGCGGGTCCCCGCTCTCGGATACGGGTACCGGACGGCCGTGCGGGTCGAGCAGCACGAGGGTGCAGGAAGTGGCGTCGAAGCTCAGCCCGCGCACCTCCTCGGCGGCGGTGCCGGTGGTTCGCCGCACCTCGCGCACCGCTTCCGCCACCGCGCGCCAGATCTCCTCGCTGTCCTGCTCGGCCCGCTCCGCCGAGGGCCGGGCGAGGGAAATGGGGCGTGTGCAACGGCCCAGCAGCGCCCCGTCCTCCGCGAAGAGCCCGGCGCGGACGCTGGCGGTGCCGACATCGACCGCGATCACTCTGCTCATCTCCGCCTCCCTGCTGGTGTCGCGGAGGTTCGGGAAAAGCGGGGCGCCGGTCAAGGCGAGGGCAGGGGCACCGTTTTCCGACCCTCCCGCGGCGCCTCGTCGGCGCAGGCGAGCGGGCCGCGGACCGCCCGATGGAGGGTCAGGAGGCGGGCCAGCTCGGCCAGTGCCCGGGCCGCGGCGAAGCCCCGCAGATCGCCGATCCAGGCGGCGACCGCCAGCCCCGGCACGAGGACCGCGAGCATCGCCAGGTTGCCGGCGAGCACCCGGCGTTCGCGGCCGACCGCGGCGAGGGTGCCCTGGAGCAGGGTGGTCAGATGCTGGAGCAGGAACCAGGGCAGCAGCCAGACGAGGAGCAGCGGGGTGCGCGGATAGGCATCGCCGAAGGCCAACGGCACGAGCCAGGGGGCGACGAGGATCATCGCCGCCCCGAGGGAAAGGGCGGTGACGGTGACGACCCGGAGTTCGCCGCGAAGCCGCAGTCCGAAGGCGGCGGGACGGCGGGCGAGCGGGCTCATCCGCGCCAGGGCGAGCTGGCCGGCGGCGTTGGCGAACACCAGACCGGCCATGGCGATGGCGTGGGCGAGATAGAATTCACCGACGGCGGCGGCGCCCAGGACCGCACCGGCGACCAGGAGATCGAGGGTGTACTGGGCCTGGCTGGAGAGGTTCGTGACGCAGAGCGGGAGGCCGCGGCGCAGCAGGATGCGGGCGGGGCGGGCGGGCGGCACGCCGCGCTCCGGCAGGAGCCGCAGGGCGGGCAGGGCGGCGGCCGCCGCCAGGGTCCAGCCCAGGAGATAGAGGAGCGCGAGCTGCCGCAGATCGCCGCCGAGGAGGGCCCAGGGCAGGAGTAGGAGCAGGAAGCCCGTCGGCCGGGCGAGGAAAAGGAAGGCGGCGAGAAACGCCCGCCCGCGGGCGAGGGGGATCCAGTCGAACTGGAGAGCGGCCGGCAGCAGGCTGGCGAAGACGAGAGCCACCGGCACCAGGAAGGCGGGAGCCTGGAGCGCTGTGACGGCGAGGGCGACGAGCCAGGCGAGGATGCTCGCCGCCGTCCGCAGAGCCAGGTAGGAGGGCAGGAGCGCCCGCGCGCGGGGGGGAGCGGCACCGGCCTCGGCGGTCAGTACCGACCGCAGTCCCAGCTCGCCGAACTGCAGCGCATAGCCGTGGACCGCCAGCAGCAGCGACCAGACGCCGAACTCGTAGGGGCCGAGACCGCGGGCCAGGAGAACGACGGCGGCGAATCCGCAGAGGGCGGCGAGGGCTCGTGCGCCACCGAGACAGGCGAAACCGGAAAGGTCTCGCCGAAGGGCGGCCGGCAGCGCGGAAGGCCGCACCGCGGTCAGCCCGCCTGCAGCTCGCGATAGAGGTGGAGCACCCGCTCCATGATCTGTCGTTCGGCCAGACTGTCGAGGCGGGTGGAGCGGCGGCAGCGCCCTTCCGCGATCAGCCGGCTCGCATTCCGGACCGCCGCCGCCAGCGCCCGTGGGTCGGGCTCAGTGACGAAACCGGTGACCCCTTCCTCGATCCAGTCCCGGACATCGCCGACATCGGTGGACACCACCGGGCGTACGGCGGCCAGGGCTTCCTTGACCACCGTGGGAGAGGCTTCGTAGCGGCTGGTCAGGAGGAGGATCCCGTGGGTCGCGAACAGCTCCACCACCCGGTCGTGGGGTACCCGGCCCAGCCAGCGGATCGCCGCCGCGACGGGGCTTCTGGCGATGCGCCGGATGAGCTGGCGGGCTTCCTCTCCGTCGCCGACGATGGTGAGGGTCCAGGGCTCGTCCGCCTGCCGCAGATGTTCGAGGGTGGCGATGGCGAGGCCGACGTTCTTCTGATGGCTGAGACGGCCGAGGAAGAGCAGGCGGCGGGCGAGCTCGGGGGCGGGCGGTCCCTGCGGACGGGCGGCGAACAGGGCGGCGTCGAAGGCGGCCGGAATGACCTCCGCCCGGGCGAAGGGTTCGTTCGCCACCAGCCGTTCGAGTTCGCCGCGATCACGTCCGCTGACGCAGACCAGCGCGTCGGCCCGGCGCACGGCGCGGCGTTCGAAGGCCAGCATGAGACGGCGGATCGGGGCGGCGAAGGGGCCGAGCCGCCCCCGGAGGACCCTTCCCGTGACGTTGTGATAGCTGATCAGGACCCGCCCGCGCCCGCGGCACAGGAGGAACTTGGGCCAGGCGGCGTAGTTGCGGTGGAAATGGAACACGTCTTCGGGCGCGAAACGGTGCCGGTTCCGCCAGAACCAGCGCCACAGGGCGAGATAGTAGCGGGGAAAGGAAGCCCCTTCGGCGATGTACTCGACGTGCGGGGCGCGGCGATGCCGCTGCAGGCGGGAGGCGATCAGGCGGAAGGGCAGCCCCGATTTGAGCAGCGCCCGGTGCAGGGCCCGGAAATGCTCGGCTCCGCCGCCCTGGTCCTGAGCCAGGGGATCGTTGTTGTAGAAGACGTAGATCATGCGGCATCGTCTCCGCGTTCGGAGACGGGTGTGCCGAGGAGCTCGGTGAGCGCCCGCAGCGCATCCGCCACCGTCCCCGCGGTCTCGACCACCGGCAGATCGCATTCGCGGGCGAGCCGCTCGTAGAGCAGGCGTCGGGCGCCGTCGCGGCCGTCGATCAGCGCATCGGGACGATCCCGGGCCACCAGGGACGGTGGCCGGCGCAGCAGGACGACGAGACGGGGCTCGGGGAGCAGCGCCAGCAGCAGCGGCGCGATCCGCCGGAAGACGTAATCGGGACGGCCCGAATCCAGGGCCAAGTCGACGAGGGTGTCGTAGACACAGCGGTCGGCCACCAGCAGCCCCCGGCGCAGCCGGAACCGGAACAGGATGTCGAGGATCTGGTCGAGGGTCTGGAGGAGGAGGAAGATGTGGGCGAGGACGGGGCTGCGACGGAAATCCCGCACCCCGACCGAGATCCCGTTCCGGTGCAGGCGCCGGCAGTGGCCGGTCAGATGCATCGCGGCGAGGAACGGGCGGGAGAGATAGTTGCGGAAGCGGCTCCACAGCCGTCGCGGTTCGCGGCCGCTCTTCCGCAGTTCCCGGGCGAGGGCGTCGGCGAGGGTCGTCTTGCCGCTGCCGTCGCTGCCGCAGATCGCGATCAGCCGCAGCGGCGGTGGGGATGGGCCGGGCTCGTCGATCAGAAGGGGGGCGGTGGCGGCGCGCCAGTCGGTGAAGCAGGGAGCGACCTTCGGGGGCGGCGCCGGTCGGGCGACGAGATCGAGGATCGCCGCCGGCAGATCGCGCGGCCGGGCGACCACCGTGGCGCCGAGCCGCCGCCCGTAATCGCCCACCCCGGGGCGGTCCAGGAGGATCACCGGACGGCCGGTGAGCGCCGCTTCGATGACCACCAGCGGCACTTCCGAGACGGGGGCCAGGAAGGGCAGCAGAAAGGCGTCGCATCCGGCGAGCCGGCATTCGAGATCGGCGGCGTCGTGATGCCGCGCCTCGAGGGTGATGCGCTGCCGCCAGCGGCTGCGGGCCACCCGCCGCCGCAGAGCGGCGAGAGCGAGCGGATCGTCGGGGCGCAGCAGCATCAGCAGCCGGATGTCGGCACCGCGGGCGCAGGCGCGCTCGAAGGCGGTGATCGCGAGCCAGGCGCCGCGGGCCGCCAGGGGCGGGCCGAAATAGGCCAGGGTCCGCGGCGTTTGGCCGGCCGTCGGCGGCCGCCCGGGGACCGGCCGCGCGAGCTGGGGAATCAGCAGCCGGCCCCGAGGCAGCCCCGCCCGCGACAGCCGTTCGCGGGTGATCGGGCTGAGATAGACGAGCCCGGCGAGCCCGCTCCGGGCCACCGCCCACCGCAGCAGCCGGCCGGGCAGCAGGGCGTTGACGAGCGGGCGCAACAGGAGATGCCGTTCCCGCCAGCAGGCCCGCGGGCCGACCGACAGGATTTCCGAAGGCCGCAGCCGCGGGCTGGCGAGAAGATAGTGGACCGGAGCACCGAGACGCAGCCTCCGCAGACGTACGAGCTCGAGCAGGCCGCCGACGACGAAGATCCGCTCGGGACGCAAACCGCGGGCGATCGCCCTTACATCCGCCGAAGGCCGGCCGCCGCGCAGCAGCCGGGGCACCCGCAGGACCGTGTAGCCGGGCCTGGGCGGCGGTGCCGCGGCATCGGTGACGAGAGTCACCTCGAAGCCGTGGGCCCGCAGCCCGAGGGCGAGCCCGTGGGTGGTGTACCAGGGCTGGCGGGTCAGCCGCTGTTCGTCGAAGTCGAAACAGAGGAGAAGAACCGGCCGCCGTCCCGCCGGTGCGGCGAGGGAACGCCGGTCGCTCATGCCGCCTCCCGGAGCAGACCGCCGTAGAGCCCGGCCAGACGACCCGCCACCACCTCCCAGTCGAACTCCCGCTCGACCAGAGCCCGCGCCGCCGCCACCCGGAGAGCGGTGAGGCCCGGCGTCGCGAACACCCGGTCGATGGCGGCGGCGACGGCGGCGGCCTCCGGTTCGGCCACCAGCAGCGGTGGCCGCGGCGGCAGATCGGCGAGGGCACCGATCCGGGTGGTGACGATCGGAATGCCGCAGGCCATCGCCTCGAGGAGGACGAGGGGGAAGCCTTCGTAGTCGGCGGCATGCACCAGGCAGGCGGCACGCTGCAGCCAGTCGCGGACCGTCCCGCGGTCGGCGAAGCCGGCGAAGCGGACGCGATCGGCGATCCCGAGCCGCCCCGCCCGGCGCTGGAGGGGGGCGCGCAGCGGGCCGTCGCCCAGGAGCAGGAGACGAAGCTCCGGTCGGCGCAGGCGGGCGAAGGCCTTGAGCAGTCGCGGCAGGCCTTTGCGGTAGCCGAGCCGGCCCAGATAGAGAAGAACGGGTTCGCGACCCTCGAGGGGGCGGAAACCGAAGAAGCGGGTGTCGACGCCGTTGGGCAGGACGAACGGCCGGCGGTCGCCGAGACGGTAATGGGTCCTCAGCTCCTCGGCGACGCGACTGGAGACCGTCAGCAGGATGTCGGCCCGGTCCAGGTACCACTGTTCGTAACGACGGCTGAACAGCCGGGCGTTGGCCCGGGCGAGAAACGGCCGGATCCGGCCTTCGCGCATGGCCGCGGTGTCCGTCAGCATCGGTGTGTGGACCGTGACCGCGCAGGGCAGCGGCGTATGCAGCGGCGGCAGCAGCGGCAGATGGAAATGAACCAGATCGAAACGGCGGAGGTTCCGGGCCAGCCAGCCGTCCAGCAGCGGCCGTACGAGGCGGTGATGGAAGGGCTTGAGCCGGGGATGGGGATGGAGGGTGTAGGGGATGCCTTCCCGGATCCCGCTTTCCCAGCCGAGGAGGCGGCGGCCGCGGGCCAGGATCTCGACCGTGAAGCCGCGCCGACGGAGGGCGGCGGCGAGCCCGGCGATGTGGCCACCTATTCCCTCGCGCGGCGGAAAGCTCGTGTTGGTCACGAAGAGGATGCGCATGGCGACCTCAGGCCGGAAGGCCCGCCGCGAGACGTTGCCCGGCCGGCCGCAGCCAGAAGAAGTCCTGACCGCTCAGCCGGCGTTTCAAACCTTCCGGAAGAAGCGGCCCGAGCATGCCCAGACGGTATCCCGCATAGCGCAGGGCGGTGTGCAGCCAGGCATAAGGCAACAGGTCCGGCCGGGAACGCAGCAGATGGGCGCTGAGCGCACGGAGATAGAGCAGCCCCTGGCGCTCGTCGCGACCGTGGGCGAGGAGCAGCGCAGCGTGGATCCGCCGGGTCATGCCGATGTCGAACTGCCGCCGGAAATCCCCGACGAGGCTGGTCGGATGGGAATGGAGCACGGTCGCCTCGGCGACATAGGCGATCCGGTGACCCCGTTCGAGCAGGCGGACCGCGGCGATGGTCTCCTCGCTCACCAGGGTCGGCGGAAAACCGCCCACCTCGTCGAGGGCCGCCTGCGACCAGGCGGCACAGGCGTTGGAACAGAAGTGGGCGGCACTGCCCCTTGTCCGCCAGTCGGCGGCGCTGCGGATCTCGCTCCGGTCTGGATAGGCGAACAGGCGGCCGAAACGGGCGATCGGATCGGCATCGGGTGCCGGGAGCTGGCGGGCATAGGCCACCGCCGCCCGCCCGTCGCGGACGGGCGCGACCAGCCGTTCGAGAAATCCGGGCGAGGTGGGATGGGCGTCGGGGGTCATCATCACCACGATCGGGGTGCCGAGCCGCCGGCGGGCCGCCTCCCGGGTGGCGCCGTGGTTGAAGCTTTCCCGCGGCACGACCCAGGTTTCCGCACCGAGCTCCCGGGCGCGTTCCACCGTACCGTCGCGGGAGCCGCTGTTGACCACCAGCACCCGGGGACGCAGCGGCGAGGAGAGAAGCGGCGGCAGGCAGCGGGAGAGATGCTCGCGGGCCCGATAGGTCACGATCACGACACCGACGGAAGGCGTCGCGGCGGAGGTGACGGCTGCGGACATGGCGACGGTCTCCGTGGAGATGGTCAGCCGGCCAGGGCCGGAACGACCGCCGGGCTGCCGCGACCCTCGCGGTACCAGGCGGCGAGCCGATCCCAGGAGGTTGCGAAATCCCATCCCGGCACGAGCTCGGGAAGGGGATCGGTGTTGATCCGGATCCGTGGCTCCCCGGCCGGCTCCGGATGGCGGGCGGCGGTGTAGCGGCAGGGGCGGGCGAGGCGTGGCCGCATCGCGGCGGCGAAGCGTTCGACGAAGGCCGAGAGCGGTTCGGCGAAGCAGCTCGGATTGAGACGCCGGGTGCCGCCCAGCACGGGGAGCCGGAAGGCGAAGCGGGCATAGGCTTCGGCCAGGAGATCGACCGGAGCATGGTCGCGGACCAGCTCGGGCTGACGGAGAAAGGCGGTCTCGCCGGCCGTCCAGGCCCTGGCCAGGGCCGAGCAGAGGCCGGGTTTTTCGTAGGGGCCGAAAGGGTTGCCGAGGGTGAATTTGCCGATGGTGAGTCCGCGGCGCTCGGCCGCGAAGCGCAGAACCTGCCAGGTCAGGGTCTTCGACAGCCCGTAGGCGTTGAAGGCCCGGAGCGGCGGTTCACCCCGACCCTCGTCGGCCTCGAACAGGCTGCCGGTGACCAGCAGCGCTGGCCGTCTCCGGCGCGACAGGCGGTCCAGCACGGCGTCGAGGCCGCGGGTGTTGGCGGCGAGGGCCCGTTCCACGTCGAATAGCGGATCGCGATGGTCGCCCACCTCCGCCCCGTGAAGGGCGAGGAGATCGAACGGACCGCGCCGTTCGATCAGGGCGAGGAAGCGGCGGCTGCCGAAGGGACAGCCGAAGTGGCACTCGACATCCGCACCGATGCTCGCGAGACGGGCACGCTGCAGCGGTGTCCAGGATCGCGGCGTGCCGCGACAGGCGAGGACCAGCTCGGCGCCGTGGGCGCGCAGCGCCCGGGCGAACCAGGCGCCGGTGAAGGAGCTCGCGCCGGTGAACAGGACCCGCATCACGCCGCCAGATGCCATGAAGGGTCGAAATCGGGATGGCTGCGGTCGCGTTCCGAGACGATCACCGGCGGAAACGGCCAGGAGAGGGCGAAGGCGGGATCGTTCCAGCGCACCCCGCGCTCCCGCTCGGGATCGTAGGGAGCGGAGACGAAGTAGAGCACCAGCACCTCGTCGGTGAGGGTGAGAAAGCCGTGGGCGCAGCCCGGCGGCACCACCAGCGCCCGCCCGTCCTCCCCGGCGAGTTCGGCGGCGAAATGCCGTCCGAAGGTGGGCGAGTCGGGGCGGAGATCGAGCACCAGATCGTGGATCCGCCCCCGCAGGCAGCGGACGATCTTGGTCTCGGCGGCGGGCGGGAGCTGATAATGGAGACCCCGCAGGGTGCCGCGAATCCGGCTGTGGGAGATGTTGGCTTGGGCCACTTCGCCGTCGACGCCGAGCCGCGCCAGCTCCCGGCGGCAGAAGCAGCGGGCGAAGAAGCCCCGCTCGTCCCGACGCGGTTCGGTTTCGAGGAGGAACACGCCGGGGAGGGGATGGTCGAGGAGTTTCATCCCTCCGGCGCCGGTGACGCTCACGCTTTCCACGGTGCCGCCCCGTTTTCCCAGAGGCCGCGGATACGTTCGTGATCGCGCGGCGTGTCGAGACAGGACCAGAACCCCTGGTGGCGATAGACGCGCAGGCCGCCGTCGGCGGCGAGTCGGGTGAGAGGCTCGCCTTCCAGGACGCAATCCTCCTCGCAGGAGAGATAGTCGAGGAATCCGCGCCGGAAGAGAAAGAAACCCCCGTTGACCCAGCCGTTACCGGTGACCGGCTTCTCAGCGAAGGCGGCGACCCTGTCCTCCTGGAGCTGCAGGCGGCCGAACTGGGAGGGCGGGTTGACCGCGAGCACCGTGCCGAGCGCCCCGTGTTCGAGGTGATAACGGAATTCCTCGGCGAGATCGGCGTCGGTCAGCCCGTCGCCGTAGGTGACCGCGAAATGCTCGGCGTCACCCAGATAACGGGCGGCGGCGCGGGCCACCCGGGCGCCAGTCATGGTGTGGAGGCCGGTGTGGGCGACGGTGATCTCCCAGTCCGGCACGTAGTCCGACTGGTGGTAGGATACCGAGCGGTCCCGGAGATCGAGGGTGAAGTCGCTCAGAATGGCCGGCAGCATCATGAAGTAGCTGGCGAGGGCGTCCGCCCGGTAGCCGGTACAGAGGACGAAGCGGCGGAAACCGAAGCGGGCGTACCAGCCCATGATGTGGACGAGGAGCGGGCGATCGCCGATCTCCAGCATGGGTTTCGGACGGTCGCCGCCACTGCCGGCGAGACGGGTGCCGAAGCCGCCGCAGAGAACGAAGACCGGAACGTCAGAGGGCGCCGGCATGCAGCAGCTCTCCATCGGCGGATCGTGGGGTGTCGGCCACCGGCTCCGGTTCGAGATGCCGCAGGTAGGTCGCGATCTGGGCGAACAGCCAGTCGCCTTCGCCGGTCTCCAGCAGGCGGCGATAGCCTTCCACCGTCCAGGCGATGGTGGCGGCGGTATCCAGCCGTGTCCGCCAGCCGAGCTCGCGTTCGGCCCGGGCCGCGCAGAGATGCTGGTGGGCCACCTCGACGCCCGGCGGATGCGGCAGCGGACGCCAGGCTCCGCGGCCGAAGGCCTCGACGAAGGCGCCGGCGATCCGCGCCACCGTCCAGGCGGGCCGGTCGGAGGGCGGACCGAAGTTCCAGGCCCCGGCGAAACGGGCCGGTTCGCGGGCGAGTCGTTCGGCGAGGAGAAGATAACCGCGGACGGCGTCCAGCACGTGCTGCCAGGGGCGCGAGAAGCCGGGATGACGGATCTCGACGACCCTCCCCGAAGTGATCCCGCGGACGAGATCGGGGATCAGGCGGTGCGGGCTGAAATCGCCGGCGCCCACGACATTGCCGGCCCGGGCGGCGGCGAGACCGATGCCGTCCTCCGGCGTCAGGTAGCAGCGCCGGTAGGCTTCGATCACCTGCTCGGCGGCGGCCTTGCTGGCCCCGTAGGGTTCCCCGCCGCCGAGCGGATCCTCCTCCACGCAACGGCCGTCCGGACGGCGGTAGACCTTGTCGCTGGTGACCGCCACGATGGCCCGGAGATCGGGCGCTGCCCGGGCCGCCTCGAGGAGATGGAGAGTCCCGGTGACATTGGTGGTGAAGGTCTCGATCGGATCCTTGAGCGCCTCGAGGACGATGGCGCGACCGGCGAGATGGAAGATGATCTCCGGTCGTTCCCGCCGGACCACCTCCTGCAGGGAGGCGAGATCCCGCAGATCGCCGACATGGCTCCTGACGCGTCGGGCGAGACCCACCGCATCGAACAGGGGCGCGGCGTGTCCGGGGGGATGGGCGAAGCCGGCGACCTCGGCGCCGAGCTCGGTGAGGAGGCTGGAAAGCCAGATGCCCTTGAAACCCGTGTGCCCGGTGACCAGGACCTTGCGGTTGAGCCAGAAACCGAAATCGAAAGCCATTCCGTCCTCCGGACGCGGGCGGGCTGAAGCTATCTCGAGTTGCTCGGTTATGATCGGTTTCAACTTATGCGCAATTTTTTGAAAAGGCAAGCGGAGGCCGGACACAACCGTGCGGCGGATATACGCCGTGACATCAAGGGGTTTGCCGCCGATGCCGATCAACTGACGGGTGAGGAGCGGGAGCGCGCCCGATGTTGCCCCGCCTGATCTTCCATCCCGATTACCGGCTGGCGATCCACGGGCCGCCGCCGTTCCTATCCGATCGTTCCGCGGCCCTGCTCGCCTTGCTGGAGGAACGCGGTCTCGCCGATCCGGCGCGGCTCCGTCGTCCCCGGCCGGCCGGCGATTCCTGGCTGGCTCTCGCGCACGATCCCGCTTACGTCCTCGCCGTGCGGGAAGGACGCCTCGACGCGCCGCGCCGCCGGCGCCTCGGGCTTCCTCTCGACGACGCGCTCCGGCATCGCGCACTGGCGGCGGTGGGGGGAACGGTGCTCGCCGGCCGGCTCGCCCTCGAGGAGGGGCTCGCCTGCAATCTCGCAGGCGGCGGTCATCACGCGGCGGCGGCGTCGCCGGCCGGTTTCTGCCTGTTCAACGATGTCGCCGTCGCCGTCCGGGTGCTGCGTGCGGAAGGGCTGGTGGCGACGGTCCTGGTGCTCGATCTCGACGTCCATCAGGGTGACGGGACGGCGGCCATACTCGGCGATGATCCCGGGGTCGTCTGCGTCTCCCTGCATTGCCGGACGAACTATCCTTCGCACAAGGCCCGCAGCAGTCTCGACATCGCGCTCGAGCCGGGCACCGGCGACCGGGAATATCTGGCCGCTCTCCAACGGTTCCTGCCGTCGCTGCTCGACCGGCTGCGACCCGGGCTCCTGTTTTACAACGCCGGCGTCGATCCCCATCGCGACGACCGTCTCGGACGGCTGGCGCTGACCGATCGGGGCCTGGCCGAACGGGATGCCCTGGTTCTCGAATCCTGTCGGCGGGCCGGCGTTCCGGTGGCCACCGTGACCGGTGGCGGCTACGGACCACCGGAGGCGGTGGTCGCGCGTCATGCTCTGCTGTTCGAAGCGGCCGCCGCGCTGCCGGCCTGGTGAGCCGGTTCAGAGATCATCTTCGAGGTCGAAGATCTTGCCCGGGTTGAGGATACCGGCGGGATCGAGGGCCCGTTTGACGGCCCGCATGACATCGAGCGCCGGCCCCGCCTCCTCGACCAGGCTCGCCTTCTTGCCGAGACCGATGCCGTGCTCGCCGGTGCAGGTCCCGCCCGCCGCCAGCGCCCGCGCCACCATCGAAGCGTTGAGGCGTTCCACCGTGGCCCGCTCCTCCCGGCTTTCGGGGTCGATCAGGAACACGACGTGGAAGTTGCCGTCGCCGACATGGCCGAGGATCGGGGCGGGAATGCCGCTTTCCTCGATTTCCCGGCGGGTTTCGGCGATCACTTCGGCGAGACGGGAGATCGGGACACAGACATCGGTCACCAACGCGACCGCTCCGGGACGCAACGCCAGGGCCGCGAAATAGGCGTCGTGCCGCGCCTGCCAGAGGCGGCTGCGTTCCTCGGGCAGGGTCGCCCAGCGGAAGGCCGCGCCGCCGTGCTCGGCGGCGATCTCGCCGGCGAGTTCCGCCTGCTCGCGAACCGCCTGCCGGCTGCCGTGGAACTCGTAGAACAGGGTGGGGCGCGGGGCCATTTCCGTCAGCTTCGCGTGGGCGATGCAGGCCCGCATCTGGAGCTCGTCCAGAAGCTCGATGCGGGCCACCGGGATCGCCGCCTGGATCGTCCCGATGACCGTGGCGACGGCGGCATCGAGGGACGGAAAGGCGCAGACCGCCGCGGCCATCGCGTCTGGGATCGGCCACAGGCGCAGGCGCAATTCGGTGATCACCCCGAGAGTCCCCTCCGAGCCGACGAACAGGGCGGTGAGGTCGTAGCCCGCCGCCGATTTGCGGGCGGCGCTGCCGGTCCGGATCACGCGGCCGTCGGCGAGCACCACGGTGAGGCCCAGCACCGCGTCGCGCATCGTGCCGTAGCGCACCGCGTTGGTGCCGGAGGCCCGGGTCGCCGCCATCCCGCCGAGGCTCGCATCGGCGCCGGGATCGACCGGGAAGAAGAGCCCGGTGTCGCGCAGATGGTGATTGAGCTGCTTGCGGGTGACGCCGGCCTCCACCCGGACGTTCATGTCCGGCGCGGCCACCTCGAGGATCCGGTCGAGACGCGAGAGATCGAGACAGAGGCCGCCGCGCACCGCCGCCACATGGCCCTCGAGCGAGGTGCCGGTACCATAGGCCACCACCGGCACGGCGTGCCGATGGCAGACGCGCACGACGGCCGCCGTCTCTTCGGTACCGACGGGAAACGCCACCGCGTCGGGCGGGTGGGTTTCGGGAAAGGCCTCGCCGCGACCGTGCTGTTCGCGGATCGCCGGGTTGCGGGTGAAACGGTCGCCCATCAGCGCGGCCAGCTCGGCGAAGGCGGCCTCGCGGTTTCCGTCCGCTTTTCGGTGTCTGGGCATCGCGGTTCTCTCCCGGAATCGCCGGCCGCACTATGGCAAGGCCGCCGCGCGATCGCCAGACCGGCCGGGCGGGCAAACTCGTACGCCGAGGCGGCAAAGCTTGCCGGTGACCGGGGACGGGAAGTCGAACGCCCCCACGAGAAAGGGCGGCGAACCCGGATATCGGCGCGGCTGGCACGGGGGTTGCATCGTCCGTGGCGCCATGATCGAGATCCTCGCCGCCATCATCCAGCCGCCGCAGGTCGGCGCCAGCACGGAGCTTCCCTCGTCGGAAGCGCCGGCGGGGTTCGCCGGGCTTCTCGCCGGCCTGCTCCTCCCGCCGGGGATCGCGCCGTCTTCCGGGCCGGGAGCTGCCCCGACCATCGGGTTCGCTGGCCCTTCCACCACCGGGCCCGGCGGCGCATCGGCCGTCGGCGGAAGGAGCCGGTCGGAACTCCCCGCCGGCACCGGCGCCGCCACCTCGGTTCTGTTCGGCGGCGGGGAGGCGGGAACCTCCGGAATTCCGCTCGCTGCCGGAGGTTCCGGTTCGCCGGCCGACGCGGTGGCGGAGCCCGCATCGACGGTTCCGGCTGTCGCCGCGGCCGCGGGCGGTCCGCTCGCTTCGCTCCGGCAATCCTGGAGCGCCCAGGACGAGCCCGGGGTTCCGCCGGTCCCGGGAGGAGCTCCGCCCGCCCCATCGGCCGGGGTTCCGATCTCCGCCTCCTTCCCGGTCGCCGGCGAGGATGCGGCCGCCGCGGTGTCCGGCGCCGCGCCGCCGTCACCGGCGGGCGAGGGCGTGGAGGTCGTCGGGCCAGCGGTGGCCCGGACGGCCGACCCGCTGCGGCCGGGCGGCGGCGCGACGACCGGTGCGGCGATGGTGACGGCCGGAAGCGCAGAGGGTGCGAGCGGTTCCGTCGGGGTCGCCCCACGGGCCCCTACGCTCGGGGACGGTGAGACGGCCTCCGAGCGGGCGGGGGTTCCGGCCGACCGTGCCCCCCGCGAGAGAGCGGGGTTCGGCGGGAAGGAAGGTTCGAGGGAGCGGATGGAAGGCCCGCGGGACGGGCCGGGAGGCACCCGTCCGATTGTCGTCCCCGGCGGTGCCGGCGCCGTCGAACCGCGGAGCGGCAGTGCTGCGGAGACGGCCCCGGGCCCGTCTCCCGCCGCCGCGGCGATGTCGTTCCCGGCGTCCACCGCCAAACCGGCGCAGCCGTTCTTCGCCGCCGATCTCTCGGTCGGTGGTCGCGATCCGGATCCGACCCCCGGTCCGGCCGTCGCCTCCGACCCGGCCGCCGGCGTGGCGGCGGCGTCGAACCGGGCGGCCGCCGAGGTGCCGGGACCTCCGGCACCGCCGGCCCGCACCCTGCCGGTCGCCCAGCTCGGGCTCTTCGTCGTCCGGGCCGCGACCCAGCAGATTTCCCATTTCGTGGTGCGGCTCGAGCCCGCTTCGCTGGGCCGGGTCGAGATCACGCTGCGGTTCAAGGACGACGGACGGGTGGCGGCGAGTTTCCGCGCCCAGCAGGGTGACGCGCTGCAGATGCTGCGCGCCGAAGCCCCGGCCTTCGCCCGTCTCTTCGCCGATCATGGAATCGAACTCGCTCCGGGAGGGTTCGACTTCGGAATGATGGGTGGCGACGGCGGAGCCGATCGGGAGTGGCCCGAGGCGTTCTTCGCAGCCGCCGGCGACGAGGAGGGGGCGATGCCGGCGGCGGGTCTCGGCACCCCGGTTCCGCCTGCGGCCGTCGGTCTCCTCGATCTCACGGTCTGACACAGGAAAGGAGGAACGTTCGGAATGACGATCGCACCCACGGTCGACAACGGTGCCGGCGCCGGCGCGGGTACCGGTGCCACCCTCGACAAGGACAATTTCGGTCTGAAATTCGACGAGTTCCTGAAACTGCTGACGACCCAGCTCCAGAACCAGGATCCCACGGCGCCCATGGACTCGGAGAAGTTCACCCGGCAGCTCACCCAGTTCGCGGCCGTCGAGCAGGCCATCCGCACGAACAGTCAGCTCGAGAAGCTCCTCGACATGACCCGGGCGGGCCAGATCCTGTCGGCCGCCGGCTACGTCGGGCAGGAGGTCGAGTTCCGAGCCGATCGTATCTATCTGCCGGCCAGCGGTGACGCCGTCGTCTCCTACAGCCTACCGCGGAGCGCCGCGGAGGTCCGCCTCGCCGTCTTCGACAGCGACGGGGAGCTGCTCGCGGAGCGGCGCCTTCCGGGTGACGCCGGCCCCCATCGGCAGGCCTGGGACGGGCGGACGGACGCCGGCGTGCGTCTCGGCAGCGGCGAGTATCGGGTGACCATCGAGGCGAGCGACGCCGACGGTCGCCCGGTTCCGGTGAGCCTGCGTACCGCGGGTATCGTCGAGGCGGTGGAATTCGCCGAAAGCGGGCTGCGCCTCGTCATCGACGGAGTCCCGCGTCCCGTCGATTCCATCGCCGCCATCCGCACGCCCCGCGACTGATCGCCCATCTTCATCCGTCTTTCCGAGCAGGAGAACGACCATGTCCCTTTTCGGCTCCCTGTTTTCCGGCGCTTCCGGGCTGACCGCCCAGAGCCGTGCGCTGGGGATGATTTCCGACAACATCTCGAACGTGAACACGGTCGGCTACAAGGGGGCCCTGGCCCGGTTCCAGACCCTGGTCACCAAGCAGACCGCATCTGCGACCTATGCGCCCGGCGGCGTGCGGGCTCTGACTTCCTACCTGATCGACAAGCAGGGGCTGATCCAGAGCACCGACTCGCCGACCGATGCGGCGATCTCCGGTGCCGGCTTCTTCGTCGTCAACAGCCTCGCCGATTCTTCGGGGGAACAGCTCTACACCCGGGCCGGATCCTTCAGTCCGGATGCGCTCGGCAATCTCAGGACACCCTCCGGCTTCTATCTCCAGGGCTGGCTGCTGGACGCCAACGAGGACATCGTCGACATCAATTCCCTGGAGACGGTGAACATCCGCAATCTCAACGGCATCGCCATCGCCACCAGCAGGATCGAGTTCGGCGGCAATCTGGATTCCACCACCACCGCCTACGGCGGCGCCTACACCGCCGGCGACATGGAGGTCTACAACGACACCGGCGGAACCTCGGGCGTGCAGCCGCAGTTTTCGCGCACGATCCAGGTCTACGACAGCCTCGGCGAGGCGCAGCAGCTCGTGCTGGCCTTTCTCAAGACGGGCGACAACCAGTGGCAGGCCGAGCTCTACGCCGACCGTGGCGACCTCGACAGCACCAGCCATCCCACCGGGCTGCTCGCTTCGGCGACCATCACCTTCAACGGCGACGGCAGCCTCGCCGGAGTGACCGGAAGTCTCGCCAGCGCGGTCAGCATCGACTGGAACAACGGCGCTTCCACCAGCAGCATCACGGTCGATCTCGGGACCACCGGCGAAACCGACGGGATGAGCCAGTTCGCGAGCGCCAGCGATGTCGCCTTCGTCATCCAGAACGGCTCCGAGGTGGGGCAGGTCAACGGCGTGAGCATGGATTCCGACGGCTACGTCAGCGTCTCCTTCACCAACGGGGCGATCCGCAAGATCTACCGTCTGCCGGTCGCCACCTTCGCCAATCCCAAGGCTCTCGATCCGCGGACCGGCAACGTCTACGCCGAGACCCAGCTCTCCGGGGAACACAACCTCAAGTTCACCGGTCAGGGCGGCGCCGGTACCCTCGCGACGGCTTCGCTGGAAGCCGCCAACGTCGATCTCGCCGATGAATTCACCAAGATGATCGTCACCCAGCGCGCCTATACTGCCAATGCCCGCGTGATCACCACTGCGAACGACATGTTGAACGAGCTGATGCAGGTCGCAAGGTAAATGGACTTCGAGATCATGGATAATGGTCGTTTACCAGAATGATTAGCTCTCCTTTAAGAGGTATCTCGTAAATGAGTGTCGTGTCGCGAACCGACGAACCGGTCGGAGGAACCAGCGGGAGTTGCCTCATGTCGGATGTGGAAACCCGCCCGAAGCCCAAGGTCATCGGTCCGAGCGGACGGCCCCTCGGCCTCGACGATCTGCCGCCGCCGGACACCCGGCGCTGGGTCGCCCGGCGCAAGGCGGAGGTGGTGGCGGCGGTGCGCGGCGGGCTGCTGACCTTCGAGGAGGCCTGTGCGCGCTACAATCTCACCCCCGAAGAGTTCTCGTCCTGGGAACGGGCGATCGACCGCCACGGTCTCAACGGATTGCGGGTGACGAGACTGCAGGAGTTCCGCGGCTGAGGTCGGAGACGGCGGCGCCGTCCCCGGGGCCGTGTTAACCTCCTGTTCACCGGACCGGCGCTATGGTCCGGCCGTTCGCTGCCACCGAATCCGGACGGAACGGTCAGATCATGGCGCAGGAAATCGAAGCGGCCCCTTCTCCGCCGGCGCTGGCGCCGGCCGAGGGGCCGCGCCACGGGCCCGCCGCCTTCCTGGCCCAGATCCAGGCGCTGGGGCCGGGCCGGATCCTCGCCCTGGGTTTGGTGGCGGCCGGTCTTCTCGCCCTTCTCGCCTTCATCGCCTTCCGGGTGGCCGAACCCCGCTACACGCTCCTGTTCGGCGGCCTGCAGCCGGCCGATGCGGCGGCTCTCGTCGATCGTCTCGAGGCCCTGGGAACACCCTATCGCCTCAGCGAGAGGGGGGATGCGGTGCTGGTGCCGGCGGAGGAAGTCACGCGCCTGCGGATGACCCTCGCCCAGGACGGCATGCCGGCCGGCGATGTCGTCGGTTACGAGCTGTTCGACGGGGCCAACGGCTTCACGACCACCGACTTTCTCGCCAACGTCAATCTGCGGCGGGCCCTCGAGGGTGAGCTCGCCCGGACCATCGCCAGCCTCCGGGAAGTACGCGCCGCCCGCGTGCATCTGGTCCAGCCGCAGCGACGCCTGTTCCAGCGGGAGGTGGAGACCCCGAGTGCCTCCGTCCTCCTGACCCTGAACGGCGCCGCCGAGCTCGACCGGAGGCAGGTGGAGGGGGTCCGCTATCTGGTGGCCAGCGCGGTGCCGGGGCTGGCCGCAGAGCGGGTGACGGTGATGGACGACCGCGGCAATCTGCTGGCGCGGGGCGAGGACGGCTCGGAGCCGTTCCTCCTCGATCGCACCGAGGAATACCGCCGCGCCTACGAGGAGCAGCTCCGGGCGAAACTGGTTTCCCTTCTCGAGCGCAGCATCGGTCCGGGTCGGGTCGACGCCCAGGTCACGGCGGAGATCGATTTCGACGAGCTCTCGGTGACCGAGGAGCTCTACGACCCTCAGGGACAGGTGGTGCGCAGCACGCGGACCACCGAGGAGGTCAGCAACCGCAACGAGGCCGGTGCCGACAACGCGGTCACCGTCGGCAACAATCTCCCCGCCGCGCCGGCGGCTGGCGGCGGCCCCACCAGCCAGGAGCAGGTCGAACGCACCGAGGAAACCGTCAATTACGAAATCTCCCGCAAGCAGCGGCTCCAGCGCAAGCGGGGCGGGACGGTACGGCGCCTGTTCGTGGCCATCCAGGTCGACGGCAGCTATGTCGACGACGGCAGCGGCAACCTGGTGTTCGAGCCCCGCGACCGGGAGGAGCTGGCCCAGCTCGAGGCCCTGGCCCGCAGCGCGGTGGGGATCGACGAGGAACGCGGCGATCGCATCGAGATCGTCAGCCGTCCCTTCGTCCAGCCGGAAATCGCCCCGGTCGAGGAGCCGGATCTGCTGTCGACCCTGCTCGAACGCTACGGGCGCTATCTCGAGACGCTCCTGTGGCTCCTGTTCGGTACCCTCGTCCTGCTGTTCGGTGTCCGGCCGCTGATCGGCCGGCTGCTGTCCGGCAGCACCGGCGGTCAGGTCCGACCGGAGCAGACCGCGGTGGTGGTCGGGGCCGACGGCAAGCCGCTCCTCGTCCACGGGGCGAGCGGCACGCTGGTGACCGTCGACGAGCGCGGTCGGCCGGTCGTCGTTCAGGCCGAGCTCCCGACCGCCGACGGCACCGCCCCCGGGCGGGCGTCGACCCCGGGTGAGCCACCGTCGAGCGGTGCGGAACCCGGCACGGACGGCGGAGCCGACGACGGAGGACACGAGCTCGTCAACCTCGACAAGGTCGCCGGCAAGGTCAAGGCGTCGCTGGTCAACGAGGTGGCCGACATTCTCGAGCGCTACCCGGAAGAGGCGGTACGGGTCATCCGCGGCTGGCTGCATAGCTGAAACGGGGAGAGGAAATGGTCCAGCAGCTCCGCTACGACAAGCTCACCGGTCCCGAAAAGGCCGGCATCCTGATGCTCGCGGTGAACGAGGAGCACGCGGCCAAGATCTTCAAACTGCTGGATATCGAGGAGGTGAAGGACATCTCGCAAACGATGTCCCTGATGGGCCGGGTGGACAGCGAGATCGTCGAAAAGGTGATCCGCGAGTTCGCCGGCGGGCTGGCGAATACCGGCGGGGTCGTCGGTTCCTACGAGACCACCGAGAAACTGCTCAAGCAGGTGCTCGATCCCGACACCGTCGAGAGCATCATGGAAGAGATCCGTGGGCCCGCCGGCCGGACCGTCTGGGAGAAACTGTGCAACGTCAACGAGACGGTACTGGCCTCCTACCTGAAGAACGAATACCCGCAGACCGTGGCCGTGGTCCTGTCCCGCCTCGAGATGGCGCATGCCGCCCGGGTGCTGGCCAACCTCCCCGAAGACTTCGCCATCGAGGTGATCATGCGGATGCTCAACATGGAGGTCGTCCAGAAGGACATCTTGAACGATCTCGAACGTACCCTCAGGGCCGAGTTCATGACCAATCTCGCCCGGACCAGCCGTCGCGACAATTACGAGATGATGGCGGAGATCTTCAACTATCTCGATTCCGCGACCGAGAGCCGTTACATGGCCGCGCTGGAGGAGCGGAACCGGGAGATCGCGGATCGGGTGAAGTCCCTCATGTTCACCTTCGAGGATCTCGCCAAGCTCGACGCGAGCGGCATCCAGACCCTCATCCGCAACGCCGGCAACGACCGCATCGCGGTCGCCCTCAAGGGCGCCAGCGAAAGCCTGCGGGAAGTGTTCTTCGCCAACATGTCGGAACGGGCCGCCAAGATCCTCAAGGAGGACATGGCGGCGATGGGACCGGTACGGCTGCGCGACGTCGAGGAGGCCCAGCAGTACCTCGTCAACATGGCCAAGGAGCTGGCGGCGGCCGGCGAGATCATGCTGCTCGATGGCAAGGAAGATGAGCTCATCTACTGACGCCGTGGAAACCGACACCGTGGAGGAGGTCTTCGAATCGGTGCGGTTCGCCCCCGGCGGCGAGGACCGTCGTGTCGCCCGCCCGCGGTCGAACGGCCGGGGCGCCTTGCCCTGGCAGGAGATCGTCGTCGGCCCTCCCGATGAGGAGCCGGCGCCGGCTCCCGCCGCCGCCCCGGCCGGTGTGGTGCCGGCGGCGGAAACGGTGCCCCTCCTGTTCGACGAGGACGAGGTGGCGCGGATCTGCGCCGCGGTGACGCGACGGGCCGAGCGAAGGGTTGGGGAGCTGGCGGCGCGACGGGAGGCGGAACTCCGGAATGCCGCGCTGACCCGCTTCGAGGCCCGCCTCGAGGAGCTCGCCGGCAGCGGTGACACGGTCTGGCGGCAGCTCCGTGCCCAACTCGCGGAGGTGATCCGCAGCTTCGCCGAGGCCGCCGTCCCGAGTCTCGTCCAGCGGCTGGGGAACGCGGAAGTGACGGCGGCGGTGACCGGGATTCTCGACCGTATGGGGCCGGAGGAGGGACTCGAGGTCCGGGTCTGTCCGGAGCTCGCCGAGGATCTCGCCCGCTTTCTCCCGAGGAGCGCGGGTAGGACCGGAACCGGGACGGCATGGCGGGTGGTGGCCGACCCGGCGATGAGCGCCGGCGATTTCCGCATCGACCGGCGGCACGGTTTCCTCGAACGGCGGGCGGAGGAGATCTGCGCCCGGATCGCGGAGGCGGTGGGCGGGGTGCTCTCGGCGTCGGAACGGGTCGCGGAGGAAGAGGACGCTTCGCCCCCCGGCGGGCGAGATCCATCGCCCGATTCAGCAGAGGAGTAGCGAGGATGAGCGAACACGAGGAAGCTCCACCCCAGGAGAACGAGACTCCGCCGGCGGTGCAGGAGACGGCGGCCGCGGAGGCCGGCTCGGGAGAGGAAGCGGAGAACGGTTCGGGCACCGGTCCTAGGCGGCTGACCGCGGTGTACGACGTTCCGGTGCAGATCAGCGCGGTTCTGGGACGGGCCTCGATGCCGGTCGGCCAGCTCCTGCGGCTCGGACGCGGCGCGGTGGTGGAGCTCGACCGCAAGGTCGGCGAACCGGTCGATGTCTATGTCAACAACCGTCTGATCGCCCGTGGCGAAGTGATGATCGTCGACGACCATCTCGGCATCACCATGACGGAAATCATCAAGAGCGAGCAGTAGCGTGAAGGCGGCGCTGCCCTCGCGGCGCCGCCCGGCGGCGCGCGGGATCGGCCTCGAAATCGGTACCCTCGCCGGGCTGCTCGCGACCTTCGGGCTGCTCGGGCTCGCCATCGCCCTCGATGCCAACTGGCGGGCCTTTCTCGATCCGGCGGCCCTGCTGATCGTGATCGGCGGCACGCTGGCGGTGACGACGACCGCTTTCGGTCCCGCGCAGCTCCTGCACAGCGCCCGGGTCACGGCGCGACTCGCGGCTCTGCCACGGCTTCCGGATCCGCTGCAGCACGCACGATGGCTGCTCGATCTCGCCCGCACGGCGCGTCGTGAAGGGCTCGTGTCGCTGGAGGCCCGTCTTCCGGAATACGGTACCCGGCAGGTTCTCGCCCGCGGCCTCCTGTATCTTCTGGAAGGACGGGCCGCCGCCCAGTTGCCGCCACTCCTGCGACGGGAGCGCCACCGTCTCCTCGAACCGCTGCTGACGGCCGAAGCGGTGCTTCGCCGGGCCGCCGAGACGGCGCCGGCGATGGGGCTCATGGGCACGCTGATCGGCCTGGTGGCGATGCTCGTCCGCCTCGACGATCCGCAGGGCATCGGTCCGGCGATGGCGGTCGCCCTGCTGACCACCTTCTACGGCGCCCTGCTGGGACACGCCCTGCTGACCCCGCTCGCCGACAAGTTGTCCCGCCAGGTCGAGGCGGAAAGCCGGCTCGCCCGGATGGAGGAGCTGACGGTGCAGTCACTCGCTCAGGGCGAAAACCCGCGCTATCTCGCCTCGATCCTGGAAGGCTGTCTGCCGCCGCTCCAGCAACTCGACGAAAGCGTCTGATTCGTAGGGAAATCTTAACCAAGACCGGGCCATGATCCGGGCGATGGAAGATCCGCCCGTCGAAGCTGTCTTCGGAGAAGAACCGGAATGCGGTTGCTGATCGTTGGCGAACATGCTCGGGAGGTCGTCGAAGCCAGCCGGATCGCCGCCGGCCGCGGCGCCGAGGTGCGCCAGGTGGCGACCTTCGACCAGGCGATGCACGATCTGCGCAGCGGCCGGGGGGCCGATCTGCTGCTCGTCGAGGTCCGTCTCGATATCCGCCGGATCATCGACCGCCTGCTCCAGGAGCGGATCTGCGTCCCGGTCGTGGTCTACGGAGTCGACGCCGATCCCCGGGCGGCGGTCGCCGCGATCCGTGCCGGGGCCCGTGAATTCATCCCCCTGCCGCCGGACAGCGAGCTGATCGCCGCGGTCCTCGAGGCGGTCGCCGACAGCGGCCGCGATCTCGTCGTCGAGGATCCGGTGATGCTGGAAACGCTGCGACTCGCCCGTCGCTACGCGCCGGCCGATGCGAGCGTGCTGATCACCGGCGAGAGCGGCACCGGCAAGGAAGTCCTGGCACGCTTTCTCCACGCCAACAGCCGGCGCTCGGGCGGCCCCTTCATCTCCGTCAACTGCGCCGCGATTCCCGAAAACCTTCTGGAATCCGAGCTGTTCGGCCACGAGAAGGGGGCGTTCACCGGCGCCGTCGCCCGCCGCATCGGCAAGTTCGAGGAAGCGAGCGGGGGCACCCTGCTGCTCGACGAGATCAGCGAGATGGACATTCGCCTCCAGGCCAAGCTGCTGCGGGCGATCCAGGAACGCGAGATCGACCGGGTCGGCGGCGGCGGCCCGGTGCGGGTCGACATCCGGGTCATCGCCACCAGCAACCGGGATCTCGAGCAGGCGGTGGCCGAAGGCCGGTTTCGCGAGGATCTCTACTATCGTCTGAACGTGCTGTGCCTGCGGCTGCCGCCGCTGCGTGAGCGGCCCGCCGACATCGTCGCGCTCGCCCGCCATTTCGCCAGAAAGCACGCCGCCGCCAACGGCCTGCCGGAGCGTCCCCTCACCGCGGACGCGCTCGCCCGCCTGCGCGCCCATCACTGGCGCGGCAATGTGCGCGAACTCGAGAACTGCATCCATCGGGCGGTCCTGCTTGCGCAGGGCGAAGTGATCGACGCCGCCGCCATCGATCTCCGGGCACCGCCCGCGGCCGGCGGCGAAGGTGCGGCGCCGGCGGCACCCGTGGTCGGCCGGACCGTCGCCGAGATGGAGCGTGACCTGATCCTCCAGACCCTGCAGCATACCCTCGGCAACCGCACCCAGGCGGCGAACATTCTCGGGATCTCGATCCGGACCCTGCGCAACAAGCTGCGGCAGTACAGCGAAGCCGGCCTGCCGGTGCCGCCGGCGGCCCATGCCTGAAACGCCCGACCGCGGAACCCGGAGGAATCCCGATGGCTGAAGCGGGCCCGCAGGCGACCCCCGCCTGGCTGCCGATGCTCCGCAAGGGGCTCGAGCAGAAGGACGTGCTGCTCGGACTCGGGGTGGTGGGCATCCTCACCGTGCTCATCCTGCCGATCCCGACCGCCCTTCTCGACGTGCTGCTGGCCCTGTCGATCACCTTTTCGGTGCTGGTGCTGATGACCTCGATCTTCATCACCAACGCCCTCGAGTTCAGCTCCTTCCCCTCGGTGCTGCTGATCGCCACCATGCTGCGGCTGTCGCTGAACCTCGCCTCGACGCGGCTCATCCTGGCGGAAGGGCATCAGGGGACGGCGGCCGCCGGGCGGGTGATCGAGGCCTTCGGCGGCTTCATCATGCAGGGCAATTTCGTCATCGGCCTGATCGTCTTCGCCATTCTCGTGATCGTCAATTTCGTGGTGATCACCAAGGGCTCCGGGCGGATCGCCGAGGTGGCCGCGCGCTTCACCCTCGACGCCATGCCCGGCAAGCAGATGGCGATCGACGCCGATCTCTCCGCCGGTCTCATCGACGAGGCGACCGCCCGCGCCCGCCGTCGTCAGCTCGAGGAGGAAAGCTCCTTCTACGGGGCGATGGACGGCGCCGCCAAGTTCGTCCGCGGCGATGCCGTGGCCGGGCTCCTGATCACCGCCATCAACCTGATCGGCGGGCTGCTGATCGGGGTCGGTCAGATGGGGGTGAGCTTCGCCGACGCCGCCCGCACCTACACGGTGCTCACCGTCGGCGACGGGCTGGTCTCCCAGATCCCCGCCCTGATCGTCTCGATGGCGGCCGGCATGCTGGTTTCCAAAGCCGGCACGAGGGGGCGCACCGACGAGGCCTTGTTCGGGCAGCTCGGCGCCCATCCCAAGGCCCTCGGGGTCACCGCCGGGCTGATGTTGGTGCTCGCCGGAATGCCCGGTCTTCCGGCGCTGCCGTTCCTGCTGCTCTCCGCCATCGCCGGAGGACTCGCCTGGCGGATGCACCGCCTCGCCGCTCGGCCGGAGGAGCCGCAGGAGGCGCGGCCGCCCGCGCCGGCGGAACCGGCCGAGACCAGCGCGGTCGACGCCCTGGCCATCGACCCCGTCCGGCTGGAACTGGGCTACGGCCTCCTGACTCTCATCGGCGAGGGGCAGGCCGCCCGGCTCCCGGACCAGATCAAGGCCCTGCGGCGTCAGCTGGCGAGCGAACTCGGTTTCCTGATGCCGCCGGTGCGCATCCAGGACAACATCCAGCTTCCGGCCAACAGCTACGTGGTCCGGATCAAGGAACTCGAGGCGGGACGTGGCGAGGTCCGGCCCGGCATGCTGCTGGTGATGGATCCGAAGGGCGAACCGGTGGAGCTGCCGGGCGAGGATACCACCGAGCCGACCTTCGGCCTCGCCGCCAAATGGGTGGCCCCGCGGCATCGCGACGAGGCGTTGCTGCGCGGCTACACGGTGGTCGATCCGGCGACCGTGATCACCACCCATCTGACCGAGATCGTCAAGGACAACCTCGCCGAGTTGCTGACCTTCGGCGAGACCCAGAAGCTGCTGGACGGGCTGAGCGAAGAGTACCGCAAACTGGTGGCCGACCTCGTCCCGGCGCGGATTTCCAGTGCCGGCATCCAGCGGGTGCTGCAGTCGCTGCTCGCCGAGCGGGTCTCGATCCGCGATCTGCCGCTCATCCTCGAGGCCATCGGCGAGGCGGTCGCCCATACCCAGAACATTCTCTTCGTCACCGAGCATGTGCGCGCCCGCCTCGCCCGCCAGATCAGTCACGCCTGCACCGGGCCGGGCGGCTACATCCCGATCCTGACCCTGTCGCCGGAATGGGAGGAGCGGTTCCATTCGGCCCTCGTGGGCGAGGGTGAGGAGCGGGTGCTCAACATGCCGCCCGATCAGCTCCAGGCGTTCATCAAGGCCCTGCGCGACGCTTTCGAGCGGGTGGCCATGCAGGGCGAACTGCCGGTCCTGGTGACCTCGCCCGGGGTCCGTCCCTATGTCCGCTCGGTGGTCGAACGTTTCCGCCCCGCCGCGGTCGTGCTTTCGCACAACGAGATCCATCCCAAGGCCAAGATCCGCACCCTGGGAGCGGTATGAGCGATGCGGTTGCGGGTCTTCGAGGCGGCCACCAGCCAGCAGGCCCTCGCCCGGATGCGCGAAGTGCTCGGGCCGGACGCGGTGGTGGTGGCGACCCGGGACACCGAGACGGGGGTCTGCATCACCGCCGCCGTCGAAGCCCGGGATCCCGATCTCCGGGACATGCTGGACCCGGCGCCGCCGAACGCTCTCCTGCTGCGGATCGAGGAGGCTCTCGAAACGCATGCGGTACCGCAGCCGCTGGTCGAGCGCCTGCTGGCCCGGGTTCGGGAAGCCGGTCTCGACGATCCCCAGCTCGCGCTCGCCGATGCGCTCGGAGAATTGGCCGGCTGGGCCGGCTCGCCGGCGCCGGCGTTCGAGGGGGTGGCCCTGCTCGGCCCCTGCGGCGGCGGCAAGACGGCGGCGGTGGCCAAGCTCGCGGCCGAAGCCCGTCTCGCCGGGCGGCGCCCCGAAGTGGCCAGTCTCGACACCCGCCGGGCCGGTGGGGTCGCCCGTCTCCAGAATCTGCTGGCCCCCCTCGGCCTCGAGGTGCGGCGCTGCGAGGACCCCCGGATGCTGAGCGAACCCGTGACCGACGAGGCCCCCCGGATCGTCGATACCGGCGGCATCAATCCCTTCAGCGGCCGGGAGCTCGCCGCCCTGGCCGATCTTCTCCCCCATCTCCGGCAGGAACCGGTGCTGGTCCTGCCCGCCGGGCTTGACCCTGCCGACAGCGGGGAGATCGCCGCCAACTTCGCCGCCCTCGGCGTCGGGCGGATGATCGTCACCAAACTCGACATGGCCCGCCGTTTCGGCGGCCTCCTGACCGCCCTGGAGGCCGGACTTCGCCCCGCTCGGGTGAGCATCGGCCCGGCGGTGGGCAGCCGACTTCTGCCACTCACACCGGCCTCGCTGGCCCGCCTCCTGCTGGGCGGGACCCAGGCCGTCGCGGAGACTTCCCGATGACCCGGATGCTGGCCATCGCCTCGGGCAAGGGCGGGGTGGGCAAGACCTTCCTCGCCGCCACGCTGGGCCACGCCATGGCCCGTCGCGGCCGTTCGGTCCTGGTGTTCGACGGCGATCTCGGTCTCGCCAACCTCGACATCCAGCTCGGCATCGTCGAGGGCGAGGATCTCGGGGCCGTGGTGAGCGGCCACAGAACGCTGTCGGACGTGGTCGTCCACCATCCGGCGACCGGCCTCGATCTGGTGGTCGGGCGCTCCGGTTCGGGGGCCCTCGCCGGCCTGCCGGACGCCCGGCTGGTCGCTCTCTGTGCGGCCCTGCGCCGGCTTTCGGGCCGCTACGATTTCACCCTGGTCGATCTGGCGGCCGGTCTCGACCGGGTCTGCCGCCGGCTCGCCGCCGCCGCCGGACGGGTGGTGGTGGTGACCAACGACGAACCCACGGCGCTCACCGACGCCTACGCCTTCATCAAGGTGGTCTGTGCCGGCCGGCTGTCCGTGGGGCTGGTCGTCAACAACGTCGAGAACCTCGCCGCCGGCCGCCAGACCCACGAGGTGCTGGCCAACGCCTGTCGCCGCTTTCTCGGGCTCGAACTGCCGCTGCTGGGCCTGCTGCGGCGCGATCCGCGTTGCAGCGAAGCGATCCGCGCCCAGGTTCCCTATCTCGACCGCTTTCCGACCGGCGCCCTCGCTGCCGACATCGAGGAGCTGGCGGCGAGCCTGCTCCGTGAGGAGCCCGCGAACTGCGCCCTCGGCGCCTGATCGGGCCGCCACGCTCCCCGGCCGGCCATCCCGGCGACCGCCCGCGGGCCGCCCTTCTCCGAGCGGGGTTCCGTCAGCCGGCGTCCGCCTCGGCGCGGGCGAGGAGCTGGCGCAGCACGTAGTGGAGAATCCCACCGTGTCGGTAGTACTCCACCTCGTCCTCGGTATCGAGGCGGCAGAGGAGTGCCACTTCCTGGCGGCTGCCATCGGCCCGGAGGATGGTGAGCCGCAGCGTCGCACGGGGGCGCAGGCCCTCCTCGAGCCCGGTGAGGTCGAAGGTCTCCGAGCCGTCGAGGCCCAGGGTCGCGCGGGTGACGCCCTCGGGAAAGGTCAGCGGCAGCACCCCCATTCCCACCAGATTGGCGCGATGAATGCGTTCGAAGCTTTCGGCGATCACCGCCCGCACCCCGAGCAGCAGGGTGCCCTTGGCGGCCCAGTCCCGCGAGGAGCCGGTGCCGTATTCGCGCCCGCCGATCACCAGGAGCGGAGTGCCGCGCTCGCGATAGGCCATGGCCGCATCGAAGATCGGCATGATCTCGCCTTCGGGCATCAGCCGCGTCCAGCCGCCCTCCCTGCCGGGCACCATCTCGTTGCGGAGACGGATGTTGGCGAAGGTGCCGCGCATCATCACCTCGTGATTGCCGCGTCGGGCGCCGTAAGAGTTGAAATCCCGGGGCTCGACCCCGTGCGCGATCAGATAGCGCCCGGCCGGACTGTCGACGGGGATCGTCCCGGCCGGCGAGATGTGGTCGGTGGTGATGCTGTCCCCGAGGAGCGCCAGGAGCCGCGCCCCCCTGATGTCGGACAGCCGTGCCGGGGCCTCCCGCGGCATGCCGTCGAAATAGGGTGGGCGACGCACATAGGTGCTGGCCGGATCCCAGTCGTAGGTGAGACCGGCGGCGGCGCCGCCGATCGCCGCCCATTGCGCGTCGCCGGCGAAGATGTCGGCATAGGAACGCTCGAACATCTCGCGGGTGACGGCCCGGCGTACCGCCTCGGCGACTTCGGCCGGTGTCGGCCAGATGTCCCGGAGATAGACGGGATTGCCGTCACGGTCCTTGCCCAGGGGCTCGGCGACCAGATCGCGGGTCAGCGAGCCCGCGAGGGCGTAGGCGACGACGAGTGGTGGCGAGGCGAGGTAGTTGGCCTTGACCAGGGGATGGATGCGTCCCTCGAAATTGCGGTTGCCGGAAAGGACCGCGGCGGCCACCAGCCGTCCTTCGCCGATCGCCCGGGCGATCGCCTCCGGCAGCGGGCCGGAATTGCCGATGCAGGTGGTGCAGCCGTAGCCGACGAGCTCGAAGCCGAGGGCGTCCAGCGCCGGCCGGAGGCCGGCCCGCTCCAGATAGTCGCTCACCACCCGCGAGCCCGGGGCCAGCGAGGTCTTCACCCAGGGCTTGGTCCGCAGGCCTTTCTCCACCGCCTTTTCGGCCAGCAGGCCGGCGGCGATCATCACCCCGGGGTTGGAGGTGTTCGTACAGCTCGTGATGGCGGCGATCACCACATCCCCGTGGCGCAGGGCGTAGTCGGTGCCCTCGACCGGCTGTCGGGCATCGGCCGCACTGTCGCCGGCGAGGGAGGGGAGAGCCTCGGCGAAGGCGGCCTTCACGCCCCCGAGGGGGACCCGGTCCTGCGGTCGCCTGGGACCGGCGAGGCTGGGCTCGACCGTCGACAGATCGAGCTCCACCACCTCGGTGAACTCGGGGTCCGGCGTTCCGGCATCCCGCCACAGCCCCTGCGCCTTGGCATAGGCCTCGACGAGGGCGATGCGTTCGGGATCGCGTCCGGTCAGACGCAGATAGTCGAGGGTCACGGAATCGATCGGGAAGAAGCCACAGGTCGCGCCGTATTCGGGCGCCATGTTGGCGATGGTGGCACGGTCGGCGAGCGGCAGGTGATCGAGGCCCGGACCGAAGAACTCGACGAACTTGCCGACCACGCCTTTCGCCCTCAGCATCTGGGTGACCGTGAGCACGAGATCGGTCGCGGTGGCGCCTTCGGGCAGTTCGCCCAGGAGTCTGAAGCCGACGACTTCGGGGATCACCATCGAGATGGGCTGGCCGAGCATCGCCGCCTCCGCTTCGATGCCGCCCACCCCCCAGCCGAGCACCGCCAGCCCGTTGACCATGGTGGTGTGGCTGTCGGTGCCCACCAGCGTGTCGGGGAAGGCGACCTCGCGGTTGCCGTCGGTCGCCGTCCAGACCGTCTGGGCGAGATATTCGAGGTTCACCTGATGGCAGATGCCGGTGCCCGGCGGTACCACCCGGAAGTTGGTGAAGGCCTCGGATCCCCAGCGCAGGAAGGCATAGCGTTCGCGGTTGCGGGCGTACTCGATCTCGACGTTGCGACGGTAGGCGTCGGCCCGTCCGAACACGTCCACCTGGACCGAATGGTCGATCACCAGATCGACCGGAGAGAGGGGATTGATCCGTCCGGCATCGCCGCCGAGGGTCACCATCGCGTCGCGCATGGCGGCGAGATCGACCACCGCCGGAACCCCGGTGAAATCCTGCATCAGCACCCGGGCCGGGCGATAGGCGATCTCGGCCTCGGATCGGCGCTCGCCGAGCCAGTCGACGAGGGCCCGGATCTGCGTCGGCGTCACCGTCCGCCCGTCCTCGTGACGCAGCAGGTTCTCGAGCAGGATCTTCAGGGTGAAGGGCAGGGCATCGACCTCGCCCAGCCGGGCCGCGGCCTCGGGAAGGCTGAAATAATCGTAGCGTCGGTCTCCGACTTCCAGGGTTCGACGAACGCCGAGACTGTCACGACCACAGATGCCCACCGTTGCTCTCCCGGGTTTCGGTTGTGCGAGGTCCACTGCCGGGCCGGCCTATAGCGCATTCGCGGCGGCGCCACAAAGGCGGTGCCGCGTCCGGGGCCTCGTCAGCCGCCGGCGCCGCTCGCCCGCAGATTGTGGATCCGCCGTTCGGCGAGCTGTCCGCGCATCCGCAGGATCAGGACCAGTGCCAGATAGAGCTTGAAGACGAGGACCATGGTCAGCAGCGGCCAGAGCATCGAGGGGGCGATGGTCGGGCCGTCGAGGCGCAGGATGCTCGAGGGCTGGTGGAGGGTGTTCCACCAATCGACGGAGAATTTGATGATCGGCAGGTTGACCGCCCCGACGAGGGCGAGGATGGAAGCCGCCCGGGCACCGCGGGCGGGATCCTCGAAGGCGTCGTGCAAGGCGATGTAGCCGAGATAGAGGAAGAACAGGATCAGCACCGAGGTGAGCCGCGCGTCCCACACCCACCAGGTCCCCCACATGGGCTTGCCCCAGACCGAGCCGGTGATCAGGGCGATGGCGGTGAAGGCGGCGCCCACCGGGGCCGCCGCCCGGGCCGCCACCTCGGCCAGGGGATGCCGCCAGACGAGGGCGATGGCGCTGGCGACGGCGATCAGCGCGTAGGTGAAGGTGGCGAGCCAGGCGGCGGGGACGTGCACGTACATGATGCGGGCGGCCTCGCCCTGCTGATAGTCGGGCGGCGCCAGGACCAGGGCCTGATAGAGCCCGATCGGCGTCAGCACCAGCAGGGCGACGGCGATCCAGGGTAGCAAGGCATCGGCGATGCGCTGGAAACGGAGGGGATTGGCGTAGCGGTGCATGATCGGTTCCTTCGCCTGTCGCGGTGCCGCCGGGCTCATTCGAGCGCCACCCGGAGGGCGGCGGCGGTGGCCGGCGGCGCGAGGGCCAGCGCGAACAGGAGCATGGCCCCGAGGATCGTGAGCTGGGCGCCGCCGCCGAGACCCAGCAGATAGCCGTCGACCGCACTCACTCCGAAAATGAGAACCGGAATGTAGAGAGGCAAGACCAGAAGGGCGGTGAGGGCGCTGCCGCGGCGGCTGCCGACCAGGAGTGCGGCCCCGATGGAGCCGATCAGGGTGAGGGTCGGGGTGCCCAGCAGCAATGCCGCGGGCAGCACCCAGTAGGCCTCCGCCGGCAGGGACATGAGCAGCGCGAGCAGAGGCGACATCACCACCAGCAGCAGCCCGCTGGTCAGCCAGTGGGCGAGGCATTTGCCGAACACCAGCAGCTCCAGCGGCACCGGCGCCAGCACCATGAGCTCCAGGGAACCGTCTTCGTAGTCGCTCTGATAGAGCCGTTCCAGGGTCAGCAGGACCGCGAACAGCGCCAGGACCCAGATGACGCCGGCGCCGATGCGGGCGAGGATGTCCGCCGAGGCCCCCACCCCGAGGGGAAAGAGCGCCAGGGCGAGAGCGAAGAAGATCGCGCCGAGCAGCGTCTCCGCCCCGTGACGGAAGGCGAGCCGCAGATCGCGGTGCAGCAGGGCGAGGAGACTCCGGATCATGCGGCCGCCCCGCCGAAGTCGAGGACCAGGGCATCCGGCAGCGACACGTCGCCATGGGTGGCGACGATGCACAGGCCGCCGGCGGCGCGGTGATCGGCGATCAGCCCTTCGAGATGGAGACGATTGGTCGCATCCAGCCCCACCGCCGGTTCGTCGAGGAGCCACAACGGCCGTGGCGCCAGCTCGAGGCGGGCGAGGGCGAGGCGGCGTTTCTGGCCGGCGGAGAGATAGCGGACCGGCAGCTCGGCGAGGGCGACCAGGTCGAACCGCTCGAGAGCCGCCTCGCGGAGCTCGGCGAAGCCCAGGAGACCGGCGAGGAAGGCCAGATTCTCGCGGACCGTGAGATTGGCCTTGCCGGCATCGAGATGTCCCACGAAATGGAGCCGCGCCCGATGCTCCGGATCGTCGGCCCGGAACGCCCCTCCGGCCCAGCGGAGTTCTCCCGCCGACGGCCGCAACAGCCCCGCGAGAAGCCGCAACAGGCTCGACTTGCCGCTGCCGTTGGGCCCCCGCAGGATCAAGCCGTCACCGGGCTCGAGCGCGAATTCGAGCTGGTCGAACACCAGCCTTCCGGCACGCCGGCAGGCCAGTCCCCGGGCCTCGAACAGGCTCACCTTCAGCCGCGCCGACGTCGATCGTCGATCACCTTTCCGTCGTTGGGCAGGCTTCCCGGCGGTACGAGTTCGACCTCACCGCGCAGGCCGGTGACCGCCCGCACCGCCTCGGCGACCGACGCCCGCAGCCCCTCGTCGGCGACCGCCGCGGTCTCGCAGCGCAGGATCATGCGATCGCGCCCATCGACCTCCTCGACCTCCAGGCGGGCTTCGAGGATGGCGTCGAAGCGGCCGACGATTTCCTGGACCTGGCGCGGATGGACGAACATGCCCCGCACCTTGGTGGTCTGATCGGCGCGCCCCATCCAGCCGCGGATCCGCAGATTGGTCCGACCGCAGGGACTCCTTCCCGGCATGACCGCCGAGAGATCGCCGGTCCCGAAACGGATCAGCGGATAGTCGGGATTGAAAACGGTCACCACCACCTCGCCGACCTCCCCCTCGGGGAGGGGTTCGTCGCCGCCCGGGCGCACGATCTCGAGCAGCACCGCCTCGTCGACGATCAGCCCTTCGCGGGCCGGGCTTTCATAGGCGATGAGCCCGGCGTCGGCGGTGGCATAGCACTGATAGGCGTCGATTCCGTGGTTTTCCGCCAGCCGGTCGCGCAGGCTCGGCGGAAAGGCCTCGCCGGAAACCAGCGCCTTTTCGAAGGAAAGGGGCGCCGTTCCGGTCTCCTCCGCCTTCTCGAGCAGAATGCCGAGAAAAGAAGGGGTGCCGGCATAGGCCACGGGACGGAGCCGGGAAATCGCCCCGAGCTGCAGCTCGGTCTGCCCGGTGCCACCGGGAAAGACCGGGCAGCGCAGGGCCCGGGCACCGGAATCGATCATGAAGCCGGCCGGTGTGAGGTGATAGGCGAAGGTGTTGTGGACCAGATCGCCGCACCGGAACCCGGCGGCGAACATGGCCCGCGCCATCCGCCAGTAGTCGGCCCGATTGCCCTGGGGTTCGAAGATCGGACCGGGAGAGGCGAAAACCCGGCCGAGACGGTCGAAGGGGGTGGCCGCGAGGCCACCGAACGGCGGTTCCCGCTCCTGCAGTTCCGGCAGCTCCTCCTTGCGCAGGACCGGAAGCCGGGCGAGAGCCGCGCGATCGGTGAAGGCCGCCGGATCGATGTCGCCGTAACGGGCGCGGTACAGGGGCGCGTTGTCGAGCGCGTGACGCAGCAGCCCCGGCAGGGCATGGAACAGGGCGCGCTCGCGTTCCGCGGGACTGCGCACCTCCTGGCGATCGTAATAGCTATCCGCGCTCTCCGGCATGGAGCCCCTTCCTCCGGTTGGAAAAAGCCTCGTCAGCGCCGGGCGACGGCCATCGGGAAGCCCACCGCCGGTCGCGCCGCCACCGCGATGTCGTAGCGGGCTTCGAGCTGGCTGACCAGTTGGCGCAGCCACGGCGGTTCGTCGCGCCCCGCCCAGAGCCGCCAGACGGCGGTGAAACTGTCGAAGGAGAAGGTGACCCGCGACTCCCGGACCCGTTCCTGCACCGCCCGGAGCTCGGCGCGGTGTCGGGCGAAAGGCTCGTAGTCCTCGGCGTCCCGCGGCTCGAGGAAAAGCTGGAACAGGTGGATGCGATGCTCGGGAAAGGTGCGGCCGAGGGCGAGAGCGAGCTTGCCGAGCATCGCCGCGTTGAGGAAGCGATAGGTCACCCGCCGCGCCGCCAGATCGCACAGCAGCTCGAACCAGGGGCGGAGATCGGCGGGGGGCGAGAGTTCGAGGTAGGCGGGGGCCACCCGGCCGGTGTGGCGGCACAGATAATCGAGGCCGCGGGCGCTCACCGCCACGAGCGCCCGCTGCCCCCGGGCCAGCACGTCGAGATGGGGAGGCGTGCCGCGGATCCCGGTCGGGCAGCGAAGGTTGAGGAGGACCTCCCGGAAACCACGGATCCCGGCCAGTTCGAGCTCGCCGGGGGCACGTTGCCACAAGGCGAAACTGTTGAGGGCGAGGGCGGTTCCCGATTCCGGCTGGCGGAGTTTGTCGAGGAGTGCGGGCTGATCGCGGAACAGGGAGAGATCCAGGGGCGCCACCAGACCCAGGCCGGGATCGCCGAGGCGTCCGTCGAAAAGGAATTTCCGTTCACCGATCCGGCGCCGGATGTGATTGGTGAGGAGGGCCGAGAGGCGCTGAAGGCTCGGGCCGTGACGAACCGTCGCCCCGTCGGTAGCGGCCTCTGCCTCCCGACTTCGAGTATTCACTTACAGCCACCGTTTTCGGCGCTTGTAGCTCTTGATCTCGCGAAAACTCCGGCGCCCCGAACTGCCGAGGCCGAGATAGAACTCCTTCACGTCCTCGTTGTTTCGCAGGCTTTCCGCATCACCGTCAAGGACCACCCGCCCGTTTTCGAGGACGTAGCCGAAGCGAGCGTAGCGGAGCGCCATGTTGGTGTTCTGTTCGGCCAGCAGGAAGGTGACGTGTTCCTCGCTGTTGAGCTTGGCGACGATCTCGAAGATTTCCTCGACGAGTTGCGGCGCGAGGCCCATCGAAGGCTCGTCGAGCAGAACCACGCGGGGACGTGCCATCAGCGCCCGACCGATGGCGCACATCTGCTGTTCGCCGCCCGAGGTGTAGCCGGCGAGCGCCTTGCGCCTTTCCCGCAGGCGCGGGAAATAGTGGTACACCATCTCCAGATCGCGCCGAATCGCGGCGCTGCCGTCACGCCGCGTGTAGGCCCCGGTCAGGAGATTCTCCTCTACCGTCAGATGCTCGAAACAGTGCCGGCCCTCCATCACCTGGACGACTCCGCGTCGGACGAGCTGGGTCGGGGTGAGGTGATGCACGGTTTCGCCGGCCAGGGTGATGGAGCCCTTGGTCACCTCGCCGCGCTCGCTGCCGAGCAGGGTCGAGATGGCCTTGAGGGTGGTGCTCTTGCCGGCTCCGTTGGCACCCAGGAGGGCGACGATGCCACCTTTGGGCACCTGGAGCGAGACGCCCTTGAGCACCAGGATGACATGGTCGTAGACCACCTCGATGTTGTTCACCGACAGGAGCGGTTCGGCGGCCGACTGGTCGGCGACCCCGTTCCGCTCGAGGGTGGCTGTGCTCATCGGACGTCCCGCTCCCGTTTCCGATACCCGTGGGGGCTCAGGTGCAGCTACGCGGCGTGATGCCCTTTTCCTTGGCATAGGCGAGGGCCGATTCCTTGATCATCGGCCAGACCACGTCGCGCATCGGCGGGATCCAGTCGGAGACCCGCTTCCACGTCTTGCCGTCCCACTGCTGGACGTAGACCGAGCCGCCGCCTTCGTGATCCTCGCAGGAAAGCTTGATGGGCTGCATGAAGTCGGCGAGGCCGAGCTCGGTCAGCCGTTCGGCGCTCAGATCGAGGTTCTCGAAACCGTCGCGAACCTGCCAGCCGGTCAGCGGCTTGTTGCCGTGGATCTCCTGGGCGGTGCGGATCGCCTCGACGACGATCATCGCGTTGGTGACACCGCGGTTGTAGAGCACCTCGCCGACCCGCTCGCGCTTGCCAGCGCCCTTGCCGGCGTCGTAGACGTGCTTGAAGATGTCCTCGTGGACGGGCCAGGTGGCACCGGCACCGTGGAAATTCGCGGACTTGTAGCCGATCGCGGCGTCCCCGGCGGGGGTGACGTCGTTTTCCGAGCCCGACCACCAGTTGCCGATGAAGCGCTCCATGGGGAAGCCCACCGCGGCGGCTTCCTTGATGGCGGTGGAGTTCATCACGCCCCAGCCCCACATCAGCACCCAGTCGGGCCGGACCTGGCGACCGACCTTGAGCCAGGTGGCTTTCTGCTCGAGGCCGGGATGGGCGACCGGGAACAGGCTCAGCTTGTAGCCGAACCTCTCGGCCAGCGCCTCGAGGGTGCGGATGGGCTCCTTGCCGTAGGCCGAGTCGTGGTAGACGAGGGCGATCTTCTTGCCCTCGAGCGCCTCCAGCCCGCCCTCCTGGGCGGCGACGTACTGGATCAGCGAGGTGGCCTGCGACCAGTAGGTGGCCGGGGCGGTGAAGACGTGCGGGAAGACCGCACCGTAGGACGCGTCGGTGCGTCCGTAGCCCATCGAGAAGATGGGGATCTTGTCGGCGCGGGCGCGTTCGATCAGAGCGTAGGTGATCCCGGTGGACAGCGGGCTGAAGACCGCCGCCCCGGTCGGGCCCTTGTTCTTGAGCCGCTCGTAGCATTCGACACCCTTGTCGTTGTTGTACTGGGTGTCGCACTCCTCGAACACGATCTCGACGCCGTTGATGCCGCCGTCGCGGGCGTTGATCAGCGTGTAATAGTCGGCCGCCCCGTTGGCGAAGGGCTCTCCGTTGGGGCCGTAGGGGCCGGTGCGGTAGACGAGCGAGGGGATGAACTGCGCGTTTTCCTGGGCATGCAGGCGCAGCGGCATCGCTCCGAAAGCGATCGCACCGGCCGCGAGGCCCAGGGTCTGCCGTCGGTTCATCATGGTGTCACCTCCCGTAGCGATGGTGTGTTCAATGGTTTACACGCTCCATCCTAATAGGGGAACGGCCACTTTCGGAGCTTCTCCTTGAGGATCTGCCAGAGCCGGGCGAGGCCGTGCGGCTCGACGATCAGGAAGAGGATGATCAGCGCGCCCATGATCATGAACTCGAGATGCGAGGCCAGGGCCACCGCTTCCGCCATCCCCATCGCGAGCAGCGCGTTGTTGAGGAAGATCGGCAGCAGGACGATGAAACCGGCACCGAGGAACGAGCCGAGGATCGAGCCCAGCCCGCCGATGATGATCATGAACAGGATGCGGAAGCTGACGTTGATGTCGAAGGCCAGGGCTTCGACGGCTCCGGTGTAGGCGAAGGCCCAGAGGGCGCCGGCGACGCCGCAGTAAAAGGAGCTCACGGCGAAGGCCGAAAGCTTGGTGGCGAGAGGGCGGATGCCGATGATCTCGGCGGCGATGTCCATGTCGCGGATGGCCATCCAGGCGCGACCGATCTTGAGCCGGGTCATGTTCTTGGCGGCGAGCGCCAGCAGGGTGACCACGGTGAGGGCGAACAGGTACTTGGCCCGCGGCGTCGCCTCGAAGCCGGTGACGTAGGTCTCGCCCCAGATCGCCAGCGGCGGAGCGCTGATCACTCCCGAAGAGCTGTAGTTGGTGAACCAGGGCACCTTGTTGAACAGCCAGAGGAGGAAAAACTGGGCGGCGAGAGTGGCCACGGCCAGATAGAAGCCCTTGATCCTGAGGCTCGGCAGCCCGAACAGCATTCCCACGGCGGCGGTGATCAGCCCCGAGAGGGCGAACACCACCAGCACGTGCAGCTCCGGGAAGGCGGTGGCGAGCTTGTAGGCGGCGAACGCCCCGCAGGCCATGAACCCGCCGGTGCCCAGCGAAAGCTGGCCGGCATAGCCGGTGAGGATGTTGAGCCCGAGGGCGGCGAGCCCGTAGATGACGAACGGCAGCAGGATGGTGGTGAGCCAGTAGTCGCTCGCCATCAGCGGCACCGCGACGAAGGCCACCGCCAGGATCACCAGCATCCCCAGGCGGTCCTGGGCGATCGGGAAGATCGCCTGGTCGGCGGCGTAGCTCGTCTTGAACTGACCGGTTTCGCGATAGATCATCGGTCACACCCGCTCGATGATTTTCTCGCCGAACAGGCCCTGCGGGCGGAACAGCAGGAAGACCATGGCGAGCATGTAGGCGAACCAGTCCTCGATCGCGCCGCCGAGGACCTCGCCCCAGAAGACCTCGGCGACCTTCTCCCCGGCGCCGATGATGAGGCCGCCGACGATCGCCCCGGGAACCGAGGTGAACCCACCCAGGATGAGCACCGGCAGGGCCTTGAGGGCGATCAGGGCGAGGTTGAACTGAACCCCGAGCTTCGCCCCCCACATGATTCCGGCGACCAGGCCGACGATCCCCGCCACCGTCCAGACGATCGCCCAGATGACGTTGAGCGGCACGCCGACACTCATCGCCGCCTGATGATCGTCGGCCACCGCCCGCAGCGCCCGCCCGGTCGGCGTGAACTGGAAGAAGAGCGCGAGTCCCAGCACCAGCAGGCCGCAGATGACGGCGGCGTAGATGTCGAACTGGTTGACGTAGAGGCCGGCGACGATCAGCGGATCGTCGGGGATGCCGATATCGAGACGGCGGACGTCGCTGCCCCAGAGGGTCTGGCCGAAGCCGTCGAGGAAGAAGGTGATGCCGATGGTGGCCATGAACAGGATGATGGGATCCTGGTTGACCAGCGGCCGCAGCACCGCCCGTTCGATGACCAGGGCGAGGAGGACCATCACCCCGACGGTGACGACCAGGGAGAGCCAGATCGGCCAGCCGAGGTCGATGAAGCCGACGAAGAACAGGGCGGCGAAGAGGACCATCGCCCCCTGGGCGAAGTTGAAGACGCCCGAAGCCTTGAAGATCAGCACGAAGCCGAGGGCCACGAGAGCGTACATCACTCCCGAGAGCAGCCCGCCGATCAGCACCTCGAAGAAGAACATCGGCGCCTCGGCGATGGCCACGAAGGGTTCGACCAGTACCGCCGACAGGGTCTCCATGATCCGTCCGTTTCCCTCCCGCTTTCCGCCTCAGTCCTGGGACACGCCGAGATAGGCCTTGATCACCTCGGGATCCCGTCGGACCTCCTCGGGTGGCCCGTCGGCGAGGAGGCGCCCGTAATCGAGCACCACCACCCGGTCGGAGATGTCCATGACCACCCCCATATCGTGTTCGATCAACGCCACCGTGGTGCCGAATTCCTCGTTCACGTCGAGGATGTAGCGGCACATGTCCTCCTTTTCCTCGAGGTTCATCCCGGCCATCGGCTCGTCGAGGAGGAGGAGGGTCGGCTCCATGGCGAGCGCGCGGGCGAGCTCCACCCGCTTCTGCAGGCCGTAGGGCAGCTTGCCGACCGGCACGTTGCGGATGTGCGGGATCTCGAGAAAATCGATGATCCGTTCGACGAACGCCCGATGCTCGAGTTCCTCGCGCCGGGCACGGCCCCAGAAGACCGCCTGCTCGAGCATCGTCGCCCGCATCTTGAGCATGCGCCCGGTCATGATGTTGTCGAGGGTGGTCATGCCCTTGAACAGGGCGATGTTCTGGAAGGTGCGGGCGATGCCGTTCCGGGCCGCGAAATGGGGTCGCATCCGGCGCATGCGCTGGCCCCGCCAGACGATGTGCCCCTCCTGCGGCTGGTAGAAGCCGTTGATCACGTTGAGCATCGAGGACTTGCCGGCGCCGTTGGGGCCGATGATGGCGCGGATCTCGCCCTCGCGGATGTCGAAGCTCACCCCGGCCAGGGCCTGCACACCGCCGAAGCGCAGGCCGATGTTCTCCGCCGCCAGCAGTACATCGCCGATGTGGCGCTTGCGCTGGACGGCGCTTTCCCGCTGCTGGACACCGCTCATCGGTCTAGGCCGCCGCCGCCGGCGCGCCGGCGTGGGCCGCCGTGTCGCGGATCACGAGATCGGCCTCCAGCACCCCCTTGCGTCCGTCCTCGAAGGTGACCTCGCCCCGGAAATGGACTTCCGGCAGCCCGCCGTAGATGGCCTCGATCACCGGCCCGTAGCGGTCGTCGATGACCCCGCGACGGACCTTGCGGGTCCGGGTGACCTCGCCGTCGTCGGGGTCGAGCTCCTTGTGCAGCAGCACGAACCGGCGGATGCGCTGGGCCTCGGGCAGGCTGGCGTTGACCTTCTCGAGTTCGTCGGCGAGCAGTTCGTAGACCCGCGGATTGGCCGCCAGATTCTGGTAGTTGGTGTAGGCGATGCCGCGGTTCTCGGCCCATTTGGAGACCATCGAATAGCGGATGCAGACGATCGCCGCGAGCCAGGGTCGGCCATTGCCGAGGACCACCGCCTCGCCGATGAAGGGAGAGAATTTGAGCTTGTTCTCGATGTATTGGGGCGAGAACTTGATGCCCGTCGAGGTCGTGGCCATGTCCTTCAGACGATCGACCACCACGAGCCGCCCCCGGGCGTCGAAATAGCCACCGTCGCCGGTTTTGAGGAAGCCGTCCTCGGTCATCGTCTCGCGGGTCGCTTCCTCGTTTTCGAAGTATCCCTCGAACATGCCCGGGGTCTTCGCCTGGATCTCGCCCAGACCCTGCTCGTCGGGATCGGCGATCCGCACCTCGCATTCCGGGAAGGGGACCCCGGAGCTGTCGAAATCGAGCTCGCCGCCCTTCTGGATGGTATAGGCCCCGCAGGCCTCGGTTTGGCCGTAGAGCTGCTTGAGCGGCACGCCCATGGCGAGGAAGAAGCGGAAGGTGTCGGGGCCGAGCGCGGCGCCGCCGGTGGCGGCGGATTTGAGGCGCGAAAAGCCGAGCCGATCGCGCAGCGCGCCGAACAGCAGCACCTCGGCGAGCCAGGATCGCTTCCCTTTTTCGACCGCTTCGTAGCCGATCTTGAGGGCGAAATCGAAGATCGTCTGGTTGACGCGATTGGCATCCATGATGCGGGCGCGGATGTCGGCCGCCGTCTGCTCCCACACCCGGGGGGCCAGGAGGACGTGGGTCGGACCGATCTCCCGCAGATCCTGCATCGCCGTTTCCGCGCTCTCGGGGAAGCTCACCCGGATCCGGCACAGGAGCGGCATCGCCACCACGTAGACCTGTTCCATGATCCAGGGCAGGGGCAGGATGCTCACGTATTCGTCGGTGGGTTCACGGGGATCGACCGCCAGATAGGTGGTCATGTGCCGCAGGAAGGGTCGGTGCTGGAGCATCGCCAGCTTGGGATTGGCGGTGGTGCCCGAGGTGGTGCAGAGCATCGCCACGTCCTCGCCACGTCCGGCGGCCACCTCCTCCTCGAACAGCATCGGCCGCTCCGCCCGGAGCGCGGCTCCGCGTTCGGCGAGCTGCTGCCAGCTCACGAGGCGCGGATCGTCGTATTTCCGCATCCCGCGATCGTCGTGATAGACGATCCAGCGCACCTCGGGGATGCCGGAGCCGAGCTCCAGCATCTTGTCCACCTGCTCCTCGTCCTCGGCGACGACGATGCGGGCCTTCGAGTAGGTCAGCAGGTAGCCGGCCTCCTGGGCGAGGACATCCTCGTAAATGCCCATGGTGACGGCCCCGAGGCTGTGGGCGGCGAGTTCGCTCCAGACCCAGTTCGGGCGGTTGCGGCCGATGATCGCCACCACCTCCCCGCGGTCGAGGCCGAGGGCCTTCAGCCCGCAGGCGATTTCCCGCACCCGCTCGCAGTAGTCGCGCCAGGTGTAGCTGTTCCAGATCCCGTACTCCTTTTCCCGCATCGCCACTTCGTCGGGCCAGTTGGCGGCGTTGTGGAGCAGGAGCTTGGGAAAGGTATCGAGTTCGTCGAGCACCGGAAGCTGCATGGGTCTCCGACGTCCGCTGTCCAAGAGGGCGCGGTCCCGTCGGGTGGCGACAGGGAATCCTCCCCCGGTGCGCTGGCCGTCACCTCCCGCCCTCGACCGCCAGCGGACCTATAGCATGTTTGGGGTGGCCGGAGGCAAGCCCGATGCGGCGACCTGGCCGCGGTTCACCCTCGCGGTGCGGGGCGGGCCCGGGCGTGGGCGCGAGGCGCAGCGCCGCCCGCTAACTGAAATCGCAGACGATCCGCAGATCTTTCGTCGACTGCCGGCGTTCCCGGGCGAGGCGCCGGCGTTCGACCTCCGCCTCGTCGGGGGTGGCGAACGGGCCTACCCGATCGGCGGGGACGGCGACCCCACCCTCGCGGGGGCGCTGCGGGTCCATCTTGGCGACGATCCACCAGACCATGAGACATTTCCCTTCCACTGCCGCGTATCCGGGCATCGAAACTGGCCGGATCTTCTTAACGATGGATTTATGGGGGAAGGGACCGCCGGCGGAAGTGAGGAAGGGCACACTCGGGGATGCATTCCGATCCGACGTCATGGCCGGTGGGGGCGAGACGATCACTCCCGAAGGAGGGTCGGAGGAGGGCAGTCGCTGAGACGGGCTTCGATCTCCGCGTCACGGGGCTGGGCGGTCTGGGCGCCGACCTGCTCGCAGGCGAGCCCGGCGGCTACGGTGGCCCGGTGCAGGGAGTCGGCGAGCGAGGTGCCGCGATCCAGGAAGGCGGCCAGAACACCGACGAAGGCGTCGCCGGCGCCGGTGGTGTCCACCGGTTCGACCGCCAGGGGGGGTATCCGGAGGGTTCCCTCCGACCCCACGGTCAACGCGCCCCGGGGGCCGAGGGTGACGACGCAGGTGAGGCCGAAGCGCGCGTGGAGCTCGCGGGCGAGTGTCTCCGGCTCCGCCGCCTCGTGACCGGCGGCCGCCGCGGCCTCGATCTCGTTGACCACCAGAATGTCGAGCGCCTCGAGGACCGCCTCGGGGACCGGCCCGGCCGGAGCCAGATTGAGGATGGTCCGCGCGCCGCGTGCCCGGGCCCGGCGCAGGAGGGCGAAGCTTTCCTCGGGGCGGATCTCGTTCTGGCAGAGGACGGTGGTGCCCACGCCCAGCATCCTGTCCGGCACCTGCGCGGCACGGGTTTCGAGATTGGCGCCGCTGGCGACGATGATCGCGTTCTCGCCCCGCTCGTCGACCCCGATCACGGCGATCGCCGTCGGCCGATCGACGGTTCCGAGTCCCGAGACCTCGACACCGGCATCGCGCAGCAGCTCGCGCACCACCGGCCCGTAGGCGTCGGCGCCGACATTGCCGACGAAACGCACCTCGGCGCCGGCCTTGGCGGCCGCCGCGGCCTGATTGGCCCCCTTGCCGCCGGGGGCGAAGGCGTATTCGGGGCAGAGCACGGTTTCCCCGGGGCGCGGCAGCGCCTTCACCCGGAACAGAAGATCGGCGTTGATGGAGCCGAGAACGAGGAGCATCGACGAGTCCCTCCGCCAGCGGTCGGTCGAGTTATCGGGAGCCGGGAGCCGCGAGTCGAGTCCGTTGCCGGGCGCGGCGTCGGGCCCATATCCCGGCAGAGCACGGGCAGACCACGGAAGGAGCGAGGCGGTGACCGGGGCGGAGACGCGCGAACATCACTGGCAGCGGGTGTGGACGGATCGGGAGGCCGAGCGGGTGAGCTGGTACGAGCCGGTGCCGGAGACCTCTCTCGAGCTGATTCGCCTGGCGGAGCTTCCTCCCGAGGCGCCGCTCGTCGACGTCGGCGGCGGCGCCTCGACGCTGGCCGATCATCTGTTGGCGGAGGGCTTCCGCGATCTCACCGTTCTCGACATCGCCGCGCCGGCCTTCGAGCCGGCGAAACGGAGGCTCGGCGAACGCGCCGGTGCGGTGCGGTGGGAAGTAGCGGACGTGACCCGCTGGCGGCCCTCGCGCCGCTACGCCCTGTGGCACGACCGGGCGGTCTTCCATTTCCTGGTCGAGGAGGCCGACCGGATCGCCTACCGGGCGACGCTGGACCGGGCGCTGGCGGCCGGGGGGCTGGCGATCGTCGCCACCTTCGCCCCCGACGCGCCGCCGCGGTGCAGCGGTCTGCCGGTGATGCGCTTCGATGCCGCCGGGCTCGGTCGGAGCTTCGCCGATCTGCTGGTTCCGATCGCCGACCGCCGTCACGTCCACGTGACCCCGGCCGGCGTCCGGCAACCCTTCACCTATGTGTTGTTCCGCCGCCGCGGCGAAGCGGGGGCGGACTGACGGAAAAGAGGCGGGCCGGCGCCGGGCCGCCGCGAGCGGCGGCCGCGGGAGGTCAGCGCTTGGAGAACTGGAAGCTCTTGCGGGCCTTGGGCTTGCCGTATTTCTTGCGCTCCACGCGACGGGCGTCGCGGGTGAGGAAGCCGCCCGACTTGAGGATCGGCCGCAGCGTCGGATCGTAGGCGGCGAGGGCGCGGCTCACCCCGTGCCGCACGGCCCCCGCCTGACCGGAAAGACCGCCGCCCGAGACGGTGCAATGGACGTCGTACTGATCGAGCCGGTTGACCGCCGCGAAGGGCTGGTTGACGATCATCTGCAGCACCGGCCTGGCGAAATACTCGGTCATCGGCTTGCCGTTGACGACGAACTTGCCGCTGCCCGCCTTGAGCCAGACCCGGGCGGTCGCTTCCTTGCGGCCGCCGGTGGCATAGGCACGCCCGAGCTCGTCCAGCTTGGGGGCTTCGGCCGCGACTTCGGTCTCCGCCGGCGTCTGGGGCTTGAGCCGGGCCAGGGCCTCGAAGCCGGAAGCGGTTTCGGTCTCAGCCATCGACCGTCTCCTTGACGCTGTTCTTGCGGTTCAGGGTCGCGAAGTCGATGGCCACCGGCTTCTGCGCCCGGTGCGGATGCTCCGGCCCCTTGTAGACGTGCAGCTTGCGCATCACCTGCTTGCGGAGCGGTCCCTTGCTGATCATCCGCTCCACCGCCTTGATCAGCACCCGCTCGGGAAAGCGGCCGGCGAGGATCTTGTCGGCCCGTTCCTCCTTGATGCCGCCGGCGTAGCCGGTGTGCCGGTAGTAGATCTTCTGCTGACGCTTGTTGCCGGTGAGGGCGATCTTCTCGGCGTTGACGACGACGATATGGTCACCGCAGTCCATGTGCGGCGTCCAGATCGGCTTGTGCTTGCCGCGGATCCGATCGGCGATGAACGCCGCCAGCCGGCCGAGGACCAGGCCTTCCGCGTCGATCACGTACCAGCCGCGCTCGATGTCGGCAGGCTTGGCCGAATAGGTCTTCATCTCGGTATCTGCCCGCAATGCTCGTGGACCGGCCGCCCGGCCATCCCGCTCCTCGATAGGGAGTGACGGCGGCCGACAGAAACGCGTACGACGAGCCGTGCCGCTCGTCGGTGCCGGCGACATCTAGGGCGAAGGGAAGGGGCTGTCAACGCTCAATCGCCGCCGGCGGCAAGGGTTTCGAGACGTCCGGCGAGCTCCCGGCGGCGGCGCAGCAGATGCCCCACGAGAAGCAGGTAGAGAAGGCCGCCCGCGGCCAGGGTGGGGCGCAGGCCGAACCCTTCGGCGAAGCTGCCGGCGACCAGCGCACCGATCGCCGGCCCGCTGCGCATGCTGAGACCGTAGAGGGCGAGCACCCGGCCGCGGAAATCGACCGGTACCCGCTTCTGCAGCAGGCTCTGGGCGGTGACCCCGGTGCCGGCGAAGGCGGCCCCGCAGAGAAAGGCAGCGGCCACCGCATAGCGGAGGTCCGGGCTCACGAGCAGTAGCAGCAGCGCCACGACCCCGGCGAGCTGGAGCCCGAACAGGGCCGGCAGCTCGTCGGCTGCCGGGCGGGCGGCGAGCCACAGCCCGCCGGCCACCGCACCGGCTCCCAGGGCGGCGGTCAGGACGGCGAAACTGCCCGCACCACCCCCGTAGACACCGGCCGCCAGGGCCGGCAGGAACTCGGCCACCGGACGGAGGAGGACGCTGGCGCCGACGACCATCGCGAACACCGGCGCGAGGGCGCCGCGGCCGACCACCAGCGCCACCCCTTCGCGGAGTTCGGTGAGCCAGCCTGCCCGCGAACGGGTCGGCGGCGACGACCGCGGCAGGCCCGTGAGGGCGAGGATGAAGACGAGGTAGCTCGCGGTGTTGGCGAGGAATGCGGCGGCGGTGCCGAACCCGGCGATCAGCAGGCCGCCCACCGCCGGCCCGGCGATGCGGGCGGTATTGAAGACGACGCTGTTGACAGCGACCGCGGAAGCGAGCCGCCCCCGCGACACGAGGGTCGGGATGTAGGCGAGCCGGGCCGGCTGGTTGATACCCACCAGAAGCCCCTGCAGGGCGCTCATCGCCACCAGGACGCGGATGTCGATCCACCCGGCGAGGGTCAGCAGGGCGAGGCTCAGCGCCTGGAGGGCGAGAAGACTCTGGGTGGTGAGGAGGATGCGACGCCGTTCGAGACGGTCCGCCAGCAGACCGCCGAACGGTCCCAGGAGAAGGGTCGGAAACAGATCGGCGAAGGCGACGATGCCGAGCCAGAAGGGGGAACCCTCGAGCTCCCAGGCGAGCCAGCCCACCGCCACCCGCTGGGTCCAGCTCCCGACCAGGGAGACCGCGTTGCCGGCGACATAGCGGGCGAACACGCGTTCGGAGAGCACCGCCCCGAGGCCCCGCTCCCCGCCGGCCGTCGGCATCAGCGCTCGGCGGGAAGGATGTAGGTGCCGACGGCGTGGGCCACCGGTCGGGGATCCGGGTCCCGGGCGATGGCCACCTCGCCCACCACCAGGGTGCGCCCGGCCCTGATCAGGCGCCCGCGCCCGAGGAGATCGCCGGGCTCCGGCCGGCGCAGGAAATGGATGTTGAGGTCGGTGGTCACGGCGAGGGGGACCCGTCCGACCAGCGACAGCACGACCCCGTAGAGAGCGATGTCGGCGAGCGCCATCATCGCCGGGCCGCAGACGGTGCCGCCGGGTCGCTCGAGGAGGTCCCGCCACGGCAGGCGGATGTCGATCTCGCCGTGGGCGAGGCGCTCGACCCGGCAACCGAGCAGGCCGACGTAGGGCACCCCTTCGGTGGCCAGTTCGAGGAATTCCTCGACGGTGATCTTGGGCTTGCGCACCCGCCACTCCGCAGCTTTTCTGGCCGGCGCAGGATAACCGCGACCCCGTGGCCCCGCCAGCCGGCTTCCGGAACGGCGCCGCCACCATCCGAGGAGAGGACGATGACCGAGCTCCGCCCGCCCGCCCTCGATCCCGCGACCCTCGCCGAGCGCAGCGGCACGGGCTATCCGGAACCGTTCCGGGCGATGGTCTCCGGACGCCACAAGCGGGCCCTCGGCGACGCCCTCGGTCTCGCCGACTTCGGCGTCAATCTCACCCGGCTGGAGCCCGGGGCGGCCTCCGCCCATCGCCACTGGCACACCAGGGAGGACGAGTTCGTCTACCTCCTCGAGGGCGAACTGGTGCTGGTGACCGATGCCGGGGAACAGATCCTCCGGCCGGGGATGTGCGCGGGCTTTCCCAAGGGGCGGCCCGACGGGCACCAGCTCGTCAACCGCAGCGACCGTCCGGCGCTCTATCTGGAGATCGGCAGCCGTGATCCCGAGGACGAGGCCTTCTATCCCGGCCTCGACCTCCGCGCCCTGCCGGGACGCCGGTTCGCCCACGCCGACGGCACCCCCTACTGAGGGAGGCGGCGGTGGCGGCGCGGGCACGCCGGCCGGTGATCGGCATTACCCTCGACGCCGAACCGCCGGGCGGGTACGCGAACCTCCCCTGGTACGCGCTCCGGGAGAACTACTGCGGGATCGTGGTGGGGGCCGGTGGCCTGCCGGTGGCCCTGCCGCACGAACCCGAACGCAGCGGGGAGTATCTGGAGCTCCTGGACGGGCTCCTGGTCACCGGTGGGGCCTTCGACGTCGATCCCGCCCTCTACGGAGCCGCCGAGCGCCATCGCAGCGTGACCCTCAAGGAACGGCGGACGCGCTTCGAATGGGCGATCCTCGAGGGGGCGCTCGTCCGGGGCCTGCCGGTACTCGGCATCTGCGGCGGCCAGCAGCTCTTGAACGTCGTGCTCGGCGGGACACTTATCCAGCACATCCCGGATGCGATCGCGGAGGCGCTGCCGCACGAGCAGCCCAATCCGCGCACCGAGCCGGGGCACGAGGTGACGATCGTGCCGGGAACGCTGCTGCACCGGATCACCGGCCGCCGACGGATGGCGGTCAACAGCGCCCATCACCAGGCGGCCGAGCGGCTCGGCCCCGGGGTGATCGCCTCGGCCCATGCCGACGACGGGGTGATCGAGGCCATCGAGGCGCCCGAACACGGCTTCTGTCTCGGGGTCCAGTGGCATCCGGAGTATCGCGTCGATCCCGCCGACGAGGCGATCGTCGCCGCCTTCGTGGCGGCGGCGAGGGAGAGGATGTGAGGAACACGGCACCAGACGGTGGAATCGGATCCGGCGAGCGGATCGCCAAATGGATCGCGCGGGCCGGGGTCTGTTCGCGACGCGACGCCGAGAGGCTGATCGCCGCCGGGCGGGTGCGGGTCGACGGCCGGACCGTGGCCAGCCCGGCGTTGCGGGTGGGGCCGGCACAGCGGGTGGAGATCGACGGCGAGCCGCTGCCGGCTTTCGAGCCGCCTCGCCTGTTCCGTTTCCACAAGCCGCGCGGGGTGCTGACGACGGCCCGGGATCCACGGGGCCGGCCCACCGTCTACACACTGCTGCCCCCCGACCTGCCGCGACTGATGCCGGTGGGCCGCCTCGACCTCAATTCCGAGGGGCTCCTGCTGCTGACCAACGACGGCATGCTCAAGCGTCGGTTGGAGCTTCCGGCGACCGGTTGGATCCGGCGCTACCGGGTGCGCGCCTTCGGACGGGTGGCGGCGGCGCGGCTGGAAAAACTGGCCGAGGGAATCACTGTCGAAGGTGTCGCCTACGGTCCCATCGACGCCCGCATCGATCGCGAGCAGGGCGCCAATCTTTGGCTCACCGTCGCCCTGCGCGAGGGCAGGAACCGGGAGATCCGGCGGGTGCTCCAACATCTCGGGCTCGAGGTCGGGCGTCTGATCCGGATCTCCTACGGCCCCTTCCATCTCGGTGGTCTGCCGAAGCGGGCGATCGCCGAGGTGCCGCCGAAGGCGCTCCGCGAGCAGCTCGGCGGGCTGTTGCCGGAAGCACCGATCGGGCGCGGACCTCGTGGGGGCGGGCGGTGAGGGGGGTTCGGATCATCGCCGGCGCGCTCAAGGGACGGCGTCTCGCCGTGCCCCAGGGAGATGCCGTGAGGCCGACCGCCGACCGCGCCCGCGAAGCGCTTTTCAGCATCCTCGAACATGGCGAGCCGGGGCTGCGGGAGGCCCGCTTCCTCGATCTTTTCGCCGGCAGCGGTGCGGTCGGTATCGAGGCCTTCTCGCGCGGGGCACCGGAGGTCCTGCTGGTGGAGAGCGAACGGGAAGCGCTGGCCGCACTGCGGGCCAATCTCGACAGCCTCCCGCACCGGGGAGCGATCCGGCTGATGGCGACGGACGCGACCCGGCTCGGTGCCGCGCCGCGGGCCTTCGACATCGCCTTTCTCGACCCGCCCTATCGCAGTGGCCTCGCCCCCACCACGCTCGAGAGCCTGGCCGCGGGCGGCTGGCTGGTGCCGGAGGCCCGGGTGGTGGTCGAGCTCGCGGCCCGGGAAGCCTTCACCCCTCCGGCGGGATACGGGATCGAAGACCAGCGCCGCTACGGATCCTGCCGGTTCGTGTTTCTGCGCTACCAGAAGGCGAGCGGGCTCGGAGGCTCGTGAACCTTTCGGGTTCGTCCCGATCTTGCTATCCTGCAACGCCATGTCCCGACGAGGAACCGGGAGGCCGGAACGTGGACAAGCCGCGCAAGCGCAGCCGCTGGGTGGTCCGCGAGCGGTGGCATCGACGGGCGCGGCTCGCGGGCATTCTCGGCGCCGGCGTGACGTTCGGCATGCTGGTCGAGGATGGTCTCGCCCGCGGCGGAGGCGTCGGCGGCAGGGCGCTTCTGTTCGGCCTGGTGACGGTCCTGCTCGGGGGGCTCCTGCCCTGGTGGACGGTGCGCTGGATCGGCCGGCGGATCCGCCATCATCGCTTCGACCGCTGAGAACTTGTTACATCGATGGTTGAACTTTCCGTTGCTTGGCTCTAGTATCGGGCTCATTCCCGACGACCGGCGAACGATCCCCGGTGACCACCGCGCCCGCGCCCCCGGTTCTGCGCATCGACTGCTCGCGCCATTTCCTCGACTGGCTCGAAGCCTGCGATCTGTCGCTCGCGCTCTCCACCTATCAGACCGGCAAGCTGTTCCTGATCGGCCGCGGGGAGGGCGGCCGCCTGTCGATCTTCGAGCGCAGCTTCAACCGGGCGATGGGGCTGTGGGCGAGTGGCGATGCGCGGGAACTCCGTCTCGCCACCCTGTACCAGATCTGGTGCTTCACCGATGCGCTGCGCGGCGGCCGCGATCGCGAGGGCTACGATCGCCTCTACGTGCCCCAGCTCGCCTGGACCACCGGCGAGCTGGACATCCACGATCTGGCGGTCGACCGGCTGGGGCGCCTGCTGTTCGTCAACACCCTCATGAGCTGCCTCGCCACCGTCGACGGCGCGGACAGTTTCCGGCCGCTGTGGCGGCCGCCCTTCATCACCCGGCTGGCGGCGGAGGACCGCTGTCATCTCAACGGCCTCGCCCTGCGGGAGGGGGTGCCGGCGCAGGTCACGGCGGTGGCACGAAGCGATGTCGCCGACGGCTGGCGCGACCATCGCGAGGCCGGCGGCGTGGTGATCGATCTCGCCACCGACCGGGTGATCGCCGAGGGCCTGTCGATGCCGCATTCGCCGCGCTGGCATCGGGATCGCCTCTGGCTCCTCGAATCGGGCCGTGGCTGGCTCGGCCGGCTCGATCCCGCGACCGGCCGTTTCGAGCGGGTGACCTTCTGTCCGGGCTATGCCCGCGGGCTCGCCTTCCACGGTGACTGGGCGGTGGTCGGGATTTCCAGGCCCCGCGGGGAATCCATGTTCCGGGGGCTGCCCCTGGACCGGGAACTCGAGGCCCGGGGCGCGGTACCCCGCTGCGGTCTGCTGGTGATCGAGCTTCCCAGCGGCGAGATCCGCCATTGGCTGCGGTTCGAGGGTGTCGTCGCCGAGCTCTACGACGTCGCCCTGCTGCCCGGGGTGCGGCGACCCCGGGCGGTGGGCCTCAGGAGCGACGAGATCCGCCGTCTGGTGACCATCGGCGAGGCGGCGCCGCTGCTGCCGGCGGGCGAGTGACGGTGGACCCGTTCAGCCGCTCTTCGAGATAGCGCAACACCGCTTCCAGCAGGACGGCCCGCGGGAAGGCGTTGCGGTCGATGCGGCCGGCCGCGAGGCGCGGCATCCGCTCGGCCACCGGCATCCCCACCGCCAGATGATCACCGCGGAGATAGCCGAGAAGCGTGCTGCCCGGCACGATCTGGTCGTACCACAGCATCTGGCCGTCGTTGCGGGGATCGGCCCCGGCGAGCTTCGCCCAGAACGGCCGCAGCAGGGTGGAGATCTCCTCCTCCGGGGCGAAGGCGACGAGGGAGAAGCTCGGCACCGGGGGTGCCGCGGGCAGGGCGGCCAGGGCGTCGAGCCGCACCCGCGGGCGGAGATCGGCGAGCGCCCGTCCGTCCCCCATGTGGCAGGCGGTGCCCGGCAGGAGGGCGACGAGATCGTCGATCCAGCCCGGCACCAGCTCGGCCAGCGGCGAACCGTTGACCGCCCCGGCGAGGCTGACGAAGGCGGCCACCTTCCGACGCAGTTCGGGGTAGCTGCGCAGCGCCTCGAGACTGTCCGGCACCCCCTTGGAATAGCCCAGCAATACGATCTGCTCGCCGGGTTCGAGGGCCAGACCCTCGACGAAGTCGCGCAGGATCCGGGCGTTCCGGGCGACGCTGCCGAAGGCGGTGACCGGGACCTGCTCGAGGCGGTGGCCGAGTTGCCGCATCAGCGGCTCGGCATCCTCGAGGAGACGCAGATAGGGGGCGAAGCAGTCGGCGCCGAAGCCGGTCACCAGCACCACCCGGAACCGCACCGCCGGAGGGCCGAGCGCGACCGGACGGGCACGCCGCGGCGGTTCCTCCCCCACCTTCCACAGGGTTCGCTCGCACGGCCGGTGGTGCGGCCAGTCGGCGCCGTGATCGCGCTGCACCGCGCAGAGAATCTCGCGGAAACGGCCCCGATCGTCGGCGATTCCCGCCCGGTCCACGGTCGTCAGCACCAGCGGCGGGCTATCGGTGGTGAAGGGCAGAAGCGGCCCCGCACAGGCCGCGAGCAGCAGGCTCAGGGCGCTGATCTTCGGGATCCGCATCACCGTTCCTCCCGGATGCGGAGGAGTGCTCCGCCCGTTCTTCCTAACCCCGGCCGCGGGCTTCCGCCAGGACCGGGGCGCGGCGCGTGGCCGCTCCGGCGCCGCCTTGCCGCGCCGGTGGCTTTCGCCTAAACGCCTTCGCAGTCGCGAGAAGCCCCGACATCCCATTGCCGACGGACAGGCGCATGCTGGATAAGACCTACCGCCCGGACGAGGTGGAACGGCGCATCTACGAGGCCTGGGAGAAAACCGGCCTGTTCGCACCGCGGATGCGTGAAGGGACCGTACCTTGGTGCATCATGATGCCGCCGCCCAACGTCACCGGCAGCCTCCACATGGGCCATGCGCTGACCTTCACCATCCAGGACACCCTCGTGCGGTTCCACCGGATGCGCGGGCGCGACACCCTCTGGCAGCCGGGCACCGACCATGCCGGCATCGCCACCCAGATGGTGGTCGAACGCAAGCTCGCGGCGGAGGGGCGGGATCGCCGAGAGATGGGGCGCGAGGCGTTTCTCGCCGAGGTCTGGCGCTGGAAGGAGGAGTCCGGCGGGCAGATCACCACCCAGCTCCGGCGCCTCGGCGCCTCGCCGGACTGGAGCCGCGAGCGTTTCACCCTCGACGAGGGGCTGTCGCGGGCGGTCCGCCGCGCCTTCGTCGGCCTCTACCGGCAGGGACTCGTCTACCGCGACAAACGCCTGGTCAACTGGGACTGCCGGTTGCAGACGGCGGTCTCGGATCTCGAGGTGCAGCAGATCGAGACCCGCGGCCGGCTCTGGTATTTCCGTTATCCGGTGGAAGGCGAGGAAGGGCGGTTCGTCGTCGTCGCCACCACCCGTCCGGAAACCATCCCGGGCGACACCGGTGTGGCCGTCCATCCCGAGGATCCGCGCTATCGCGACCTCGTCGGCAGGACCCTGATCCTGCCGCTGGTGGGACGCCGCATCCCGGTGGTCGCCGACGAGCATGTCGATCCCGAGTTCGGCACCGGCGCGGTCAAGGTCACGCCGGCCCACGATTTCGCCGATTTCGAGATCGGCCGCCGCCACGGACTCGAGATGATCGCAGTCATCGACGCCCGGGGGCGGATGAACGAAAATGCGCCGGAAGCCTATCGCGGTCTCGACCGTTTCGAGGCCCGAGAGCGCATCGTCGCCGACCTGGAAGAGGCGGGCCTCCTGGAGAAGGTCGAGCCCCATACCCACATGGTCCCGCACGGCGACCGTTCCCACAGCCCGCTCGAGCCCTTCCTCACCGACCAGTGGTACGCCGACGCCGCGACCCTCGCGAAGCCGGCCATCACCGCCGTCGAGACGGGGCGCACCCGCTTCGTACCGAAGCAGTGGGAAAACACCTATTTCGAATGGATGCGCAACATCCAGCCCTGGTGCATTTCCCGCCAGCTCTGGTGGGGCCACCGCATCCCCGCCTGGTACGGGCCGGACGGCGAGATCTTCGTCGCCGAGAGCGAGGAGGAGGCGGTGGCCCTGGCCCGCGCGCACTACGGGCGCGAGACCCCGCTGGAGCGCGACCCGGACGTGCTCGACACCTGGTTCTCCTCGGCTCTCTGGCCCTTCTCGACCCTCGGCTGGCCGGAGGAGACCCCGGAGCTCCGCCGCTTCTACCCGAGCGACGTGCTGGTCACCGGCTTCGACATCATCTTCTTCTGGGTGGCGCGGATGATGATGATGGGTCTCCATTTCATGGAGGACGTGCCGTTCCGCGAGGTCTACATCCACGGGCTGGTGCGCGACGAGGCCGGCCAGAAGATGTCGAAGACCAAGGGTAACGTCGTCGATCCCCTGGAGCTCGTCGAGCGTTACGGGGCCGACGCCCTGCGCTTCGCCATCCTCGCCAGCACCGCCCAGGGCCGCGACATCAAGTTCGGGCCGAGCCGGGTCGAAGGCTATCGCAACTTCGTCACCAAGCTGTGGAACGCCGCCCGCTTCATCGCCCTCAACGAGGGCCGGCCGGATCCGGCCTTCGAACCCGAGGCGGTACGGCTCCGGCTCAACCGCTGGATCGTCGGCGAGACCGGCCGCACCGCCGCGGCGGTGACCCTGGCCCTCGAGACCTACCGCTTCAACGAGGCCGCCCAGAGCCTCTATCACTTCGTCTGGGACACCTTCTGCGACTGGTGGGTGGAGCTCGCCAAGCCCCTGCTGCAGGGCGAGGACGAGGCGGCCCGCCGGGAAACCCGGGCCACCGCCGCCTGGGTCCTGGAGCGGATCCTCCATCTCCTCCATCCCATGGCTCCCTTCGTCAGCGAGGAGCTCTGGGCGCGAATGTTCGAGGCCCGGGGCGGCATGCTGATCGGGCGCTCCTGGCCGGACATCGGCGAGGAGCTCGTGGACGCCGCGGCCGCCGCCGAGATGTCTTGGCTGATCCGCACCATCGGCGCGATCCGGGCGGCGCGCACCGAACTCAACGTGCCGCCCTCCGCCCGTCTCGTTCTCCATCAGCACGGGGCGAGCGCGGAGACCCTCGAACGGCTCGCCCGCCACGCCGAGGCGATCCGGCGGCTCGCCCGCCTCGAGCGGATCGTGTTCGAGGATCGCGAACCGGCGTCCCAGTCGCTGGTGTTGGTGGTCGACGAGACCACCTTCAGCCTGCCGGTGGGGGAGGTCGTGGATCTGGCCCGGGAGCGGGCCCGTCTCGAAAAGGAGATCGGCCGTATCGAGGCCGAGATCCTAAAGCTCGAGAGCAAGCTCGCCAATCCGGATTTCCTGCGCAAGGCTCCGGCCGAAGTGGTGGAGGGGCAGCGCGAACGCCGCCGGGCCGCGACCCGGACGCGGGAACGTCTGCGAGCGGCCCTGGAACGCATCGCCTGAAAGGGGAGGGGGCATGCTCGAGGGTTTCGTGGCACCCGGCGGCGAGAGCCGGCCGCTCCGGCTCCTGCGCGCCGACCTGTGGGAGGAATGGAAGGCGGCCCGGCCGCAGGCGGTGCGCGACTGGCTGGATTTCTCCGGCTTCGAGCCGGCCCCCGGGAGGGTGGCGCTGTATCCCGCGGCCGCGGGCGAACCGGCCGGGGCGGTACTGATCCTTTCCGATCCGCCCTGCCTCTGGGACCTGGCCTCGGCCGCCGAGGCTCTGCCGGCACGCACCTTCGCGGTGGAGGATCCGGACGGCTCGCTGAGCACCGAGGAGATCGCCCTCGGCTGGGCGCTCGCCGCCTACCGGTTCACCCGCTACCGTCGCGACGACCGGCCGCGGCCGCTGCTTTCCCTGCGTCCGCCGGAGCAGGCCCGGATCCTCGCCGAGGCCATCTTCCTCGCCCGTGATCTCGTCAACATCCCGGCCAGTGATCTCGGTCCCGCCGAGCTCGCCGAGGCGGCGTCCGATCTCGCCCGGTCCTTCGGCGCCGAGATCGAGATCCTGGTCGGCGAGGAGCTGCGCGCCCGCAACTTCCCCGCGATCTGGGCGGTGGGGCGCGCCAGCGCCCGTGCACCGCGGCTGGTGGATCTGCGGTGGGGCGATCCCGGGCATCCCCGGCTGACCCTGGTCGGCAAGGGTGTCTGCTTCGACACCGGCGGTCTCGATCTCAAGCCCGCCGCCGCCATGCGGCTGATGAAGAAGGACATGGGCGGAGCGGCGTTGATGCTCGGGCTCGCCCGGGCGGTGATGGCGGCCGGACTGCCGGTTCGGCTGCGACTCATGGTGCCGGCGGTGGAAAACGCCGTCGGCGGCGACGCCTTCCGGCCGGGGGACGTGCTCGCCACCCGCAAGGGCCTCACCGTGGAGGTCGGCAACACCGATGCCGAAGGCCGCCTCATCCTCGCCGACGCCCTGACCGAAGCCGATTCCGAAAGACCCGATCTGCTGCTGGACGCGGCCACCCTCACCGGGGCGGCGCGGATCGCCCTCGGCCCCGATCTCCCGGTGCTCTTCACGCCGCGGGAAGAACTCGCCGAAGGACTGCTGGCGGCCGGGCGGGATTCGGCCGAGCCCCTGTGGCGGCTGCCGCTGCACGCGCCCTACGGGCGGTTCATCGAAAGCCGGGTCGCCGACATCGACAATTCGGGCGCCAAGCCCTTCGCCGGCGCCATCACCGCGGCCCTGTTCCTGCAGCGGTTCGTGGAAGCCACCGCCAACTGGGCTCATCTCGACATCTTCGCCTGGAACGACGAAGCCCGGCCGGGGCGGCCGCGGGGCGGCGAGGCGAGCGGCCTGCGCCCGCTGTTCGCCTATCTGGAACGGTGCTTCGGCGCCGGGAAAGGGAACCGATGAGCGCCCGCCCGAGCCCGCCGCGGCGCGGCGATTTCCGCTATTTCCAGACCATCGCCACCCGCTGGATGGACAACGACATTTACGGGCATGTCAACAACGTCGTCTACTACAGCTATTTCGACACGGTGATCGCCCGCTATCTGATGGAAGAGGGCGGCCTCGATCCCTGGCGGGGCGAGGTGGTGGGCTTCGCGGTCGAGAGCGGCTGCCGCTATTTCCGCCCGCTCGCTTTCCCCGATCCGGTGGTCGCCGGGCTGCGGGTGGCGCGTCTCGGCAACTCCAGCGTCACCTACGAGATCGGCATCTTCCGGGGGGGGGAGGAGGAGGCCCGTGCCGCCGGCCGGTTCGTCCACGTCTTCGTCGACCGTCGCTCCGAACGGCCGGTTTCCCTGCCCGCGCCGCTGCGCCGGGCGCTCGCCCGTCTGCTCGTCGGCGAAGCCGCCGACGGTGGCGAACGCTGATAGTGGCTTACCCGTATTGATTTTGTTGTCCCGACCGTCGGCCGCCGCTATGGTCCATGCGAAAGGACCTGGAGGGGAGAGTTGAGCGAACGGGCGCGGATTCGTATCAGCCTCGCTCAGCGGGAGCTCGAGATCGAGGGCAGCGAGGGCTTCGTGCGCAGCTTCGGCGACCGGCTGGAGCGCATGCTGGAGAGGCTGTCGAGTGGCGAGCCGGTGACGGTGCGGACCCCGGAGGTGCGCCGGTCCGGGCTCGGCGGCTTCGGCGAATTCCTGCATCATCTCCCGGGCACCGCCACCGATGTCGATCGCATGCTGGCGGCCGGCTTCTACGTGCAGGAGCACAGCCCGGACCGGACCTTCGCCACCGCCGAGGCCAGCCGGCGGCTGAGCGAACAGGGCATCAAGATCGGCAACCCGTCCCAGTGCGTGCGCCAGTCGCAGATGGCGAAGCGGGTCTTCATCGTCGAACGCGGACGCTACCGCGTGTCGCAGATCGGCCGGCAGCATCTGCGCCAGCTCATGGGCGATGTGATCGGCGAGGACGCCGGTGGTCTTGACCCCGGCCGGGGCGGGGCGTAAGCGGAGGGCATGAACACGGTTTCTCGAAGGGTGGAGCGGCGAATTAGCGGCCCGGCCTCGATCTGAGGTCGGGACGATGTTCGCCATTCCGTTCACCCTTCCGAGAGGTCGCTCGAGATGTCCGCCGTGTTCTGCTTCTCCGTCCATTCAGAACCCTCGCCTTCGGCCCTGCCGCGGGTGCTCGAAGTGTTCGCGCACAAGGGGTACGTGCCCGAGCGCTGCCACTCCCGGCTCGAGGGCAGGGATGGCCAGGAGCTCGCCATCGAGGTACAGCTTGCCGGACTCGATCCGGTGGAAGCGGAGCGGCTGGCGAAGCGGCTGGCCCGCATCGTGACGGTCAGCACGGTGCTCTGGACGGAAAAGAAACGATGTCTCCTGCGCTCCTCGCCCTCTTCGTCCTGGTGATGTCGAGCTCGCTGGCCGCCGCGCAGCCGACCGGGGAGCGGCTGTGCAGCCGGCTGTTCGTGCCCGAGGGCTACGACCTCTCCTGCGAGGACGTCGCCGTCGCGGAGGACGGCGGCCGGCGGGCCGAAGTGCGTCCGATCGACGGCCGCTTCGCCGATTTCAGCCGTCTCACGCTGCGGATGCTGCGCCCCGAAGGTGTCGATGCGCAGGCCTGGGAAGACGGTGATGCGTGGCTGGAGGCGCAGATGCGGATCGACATGCGGATCTACGCCGACAGCCTGCGGGCGCTGGCGAGGGATCCCGACAATCCCCTCTCGGCCGACGGCATGCGGCAGGCGATCAAGGCCCTGGCCTCGGCCCTCGAGAAACTGGGCGGTCTCGCCCTCGCCGCCTGCGATCGGCCGACCCGGACCGGCGGTGGCCAGCGGGTCCTGCGCTGCCGGTTCGGGACCCGGCCCCTGGCCCTCCACGTGCAGGTGCGGCTGGTGGAGGACGGCGAGCAGCGCTACGCGATCAACATCCGCACCCTGAGCGCCCGCCGCCTGCGCCATTTCGAGGCGATCGCCAACAGCTTCGTGCCCGGATGACGGGATTCCTCTTTCAGGACAGGTACTTGAGCCCGCTCGCGCAGTTGAAGAGGACCGCCGACTGCTCGCGGCCGATCCGGCCCTCGGCTAGAGCCCGCCGGTAGGCGGCCATGGTGGCGGCGCCCTCGGGACAGAGCAGCAATCCCTCGGTGCGGGCCACCTCGTCACGCGCCCGCAGGATCGCCTCGTCCTCGACGGCGATGGCGAAACCGCCGCTTTCACGAACCGCCCGCAGGATCAGGAAATCGCCGATCGCCCGCGGCACCCGGATGCCGGCGGCGACGGTCCGGGCGTGCTCCCAGCGCGGGGCGTGTTCCACCCCCTCCTCGAAGGCACGCACGATGGGCGCGCAGCCGGCCGCTTGGACGGCGATCATGCGGGGGCGTTCGGTACCGATCAGGCCGATCGCCTCGAGCTCGGCGAAGGCCTTCCACATCCCGATCAGGCCGGTGCCGCCGCCGGTCGGATAGAAGACGAGATCGGGCAGCCGCCAACCCAGTTGCTCGGCGAGTTCGAGACCCATCGTCTTCTTGCCCTCGATCCGGTAGGGCTCCTTGAGGGTGGAGGTGTCGAACCAGCCCCGTTCGGCGCAGGCGGCGGCGGCGAGCTTGCCGCAATCGTCGATCAGCCCGTCGACGCGGTGCACCTCGGCTCCCTGCAGTTCCATCTCGCGGATGTTGATTTCCGGCGTGTCGGCCGGACACCAGACGGTGGCCCCGATCCCCGCCCGCGCACAGTAGGCGGCGAGGGCGGCGCCGGCATTGCCGTTGCTCGGCATCGCCATGTGGTGGACGCCGAGCTCCTTGGCCATGGAAACCGCGAGGGCCAGGCCCCGGGCCTTGAAGGAGCCGGTCGGCAGGCGGGCCTCGTCCTTGACCAGGAGCGGTGCGGCGAGGCCCAGCTCCTGCTCGAGCCGCGGCAGCCGGACGAGCGGGGTCACGACCTCGCCGAGGCTCACGAGATTCTCGCGCCGACGCACCGGCAGCAGTTCGCGATAGCGCCAGAGATCCGTCCGCCGCCCGGCCAGCAGCTCGGGCGAGAAATGCCGCCGCAGGGCTCCGAGATCGTAGCGGACCAGCAGCGGCTTGCCGGCCGGCGACAGGTTGTGGAGGCGGTCGGGCGGAAAGGTCGCGCCGGTGGCGCTGCATTCGAGATGGCTGACGAAGGTCGGAAGCTCCGGCGCTTCCTGCGCTGTGATCATGATGCGATGCTCCCCCTGATGACACACGCGGATCGGCCCCGTTCGGGCGACCGCGGCCAGAAAGGCGGAAAGCCGTCGCTTGTCCAGCCCGCGGGCGTCTCCGGTGGGGTCGCGGATGTCGCGCGCGATGGCGCGATCCGGCCGCCGCCGGCGCCGCATTGCCAAGCCGCGGGCCGCGTTCTAACCCTGCCGCCGACAGCCTGCAGGGAGTTCGCGCCGATGCCTTCGGTCACCATCGTCGATCATCCGCTCGTGCAGCACAAGCTCACCCTGATGCGCCGCAAGGAGACCCCGACCGCCGAGTTCCGACGGCTGGTCCGGGAGGTGGCGATGCTGCTGGGCTACGAGATCACCCGGGATCTGCCCCTCGCCACGGTTTCGGTGGAAACGCCGCTGATGGAGACCGAGGCCCGGGTTCTCGCCGGTAAGAAGCTCTGCATCGTGACCATCCTGCGGGCCGGCAACGGCCTCCTCGACGGCATGCTGGACCTGCTGCCGAGCGCGCGGGTCGGCCATGTCGGGATCTACCGCGATCCCGCGACCCTGGAGGCGGTGGAGTATTACTACAAGGTGCCGCAGGATATTGCCGAGCGCCCGCTGATCGTCGTCGATCCGATGCTCGCCACCGGCAATTCGGCGGTCGCGGCGATCGCCCGGCTCAAGCGCGACGGGGCCACCGACCTGCGCTTCGCCTGTCTGCTGGCGGCGCCCGAAGGGATCGCCCATTTCCACGAGGCGCATCCCGACGTGCCGATCTTCACCGCCGCGGTGGACCGCAGTCTCGACGATCACGGCTACATCCTGCCCGGCCTCGGCGACGCCGGCGACCGGATCTACGGAACCCGCTGAACCGCCGTCGGCACGCGGCCGCCGATCAGCGTTAACCGGCGGTTAAGGAAGGGGCGCTATCCTCCCCATGGGATCTGGCGTTGGAGGGTGGCGTGCCGGCAGCACCGAGCGGACGGGGATCCGCCAGGATCTGGCTTCTCGAAGGGGAACCCGGCGAGCTCGGGCATCTCGAGGCGGTGTTGCGGGACTGGCGGCTGGAGACGGTGCGCTGCGTGCGCGCCGCCCTGCCCGCGGACCCCGCTCCCGACGCGGTGATCCTCGCCCTCGGCCCGGATCTCGCCGGGCCGGTGGCCCGTCTCACCGCGAGCTGGCGAGGCTACAGGCCGCCGCTTCTGGGCCATGCGCCGGAGGAGGGACCGTTGATGCTCTCCCGCGGCCTCGCCCTCGGCTGCTGCGAGCTGCTGCACGACGGTCTCGCGCCCGAGAGCGTCGCCGGGGTGGTCGGTCGCGCCGCCGAACTCGGTCTCCTCCGCCGCGAGCTGATCGGCCGGCTCCAGCTTCTCGAAGCCTTCGCCGAGGAGGGACCGCCGACCGATGCACCACCCGAAGCCCCACCGTCGCTGCTGCTCCTGGGACCGGCCTCCGAGGAGCAGGTGGAAATCGCCCGCGCCGTCGGTCGGGCGCGGATCGCCTACGGCCGGCAATCCCACGGCGCCGCGATCGACGGTTTCGACCTCGTGATCCGCACCCGACCGGGCGACACCGCCGGCCTGCTCCCGCGGCTCCCGGGCGACGGCATCCTGCTGGCGACGGCCGTGACACGGGAGGAGGACGAAACCGTCACCATCGGGACCGTCGACGGCGAAGGGCGACCGGTGATCGCGCCGCAGGGCGATCCCCTGCGATTGCGCATGCATCTGGGCTTCTGGATCGCCATGGCCCGCGCCCGCCGCCGCCTGCGCGGCCTTCCCGAGGCGGAGCGGCACGCGCTCGCCCGGGACTCGTTGACCGGGCTCGGCAACTTCGCCTATCTCGCGAGTTATCTCGACGCCGTGGGGGGCGAGACGCCGCTGCTGGCGATCGGGCTGCCGGCGCTCGAGCGGATCAACCGCGAGGAAGGCTTCGCGGCCGGCAACCGGCTGCTGCGCGCGGCCGGTCGCCTGATGCGCGAACACTGCCGGGCGGCCGATTTCCTCGCCCGGGTGGGCGGCGGTTTCGTCGGCGTTCCGGCCATGGCCCGCGGCGAGACCCTGGCGGCGATGGCGGCCCGCCTGACGGCGGTCCTCGCGGCGCTGCCGGGCCGGCCGCCGCCGCTGGTCGTTCCCACCCTGGCGCGGAGCGGCGAGGCGGCCACGCGCACCATCCACCGGGTGCGCCGCGAGCTCCGCAGCGAGCTCGCCCGGGTCGCCTGAGACACCGGGTCGCCCGAAACAGGGGCGCCGGGTCGCGCCGCGGGCGACCGGCGGGATTGCCGCACGGCCGCACCGGCAACGGTTGACGCCGGCCTCGCCAAGCATAGGATTGAACGGAGAACGGCGACGAGTCTTCGCCGAGGTCGGGCATGAACATGCCGCGGGTGTCCGGCGGATTCCGCAGCCTCGCAGCGGAGGTTTCGCGACACCCCGGGTCGCCTGGAAAATAATACTTGAAACAAAATGGTTCGGGAAGCCGCGCGGTTCGCGGGCGCGGCGTCATGTCTTCTACAATATTGTCTACGTATATCCACGTAGCATGCTTCAATTCTCCTGGGAAACGCCGATCGTTTCTGGAGAACATTCGTTAGTTCCGTTCCGAAACCATTCACGAATACTCTTTTCAATCGGAGAATTTCATGATCTAATACCCGAAAGCCACACCTGTGGCCAGGCCGGGAGCGAAGGCCGCCGTCGGCGCACGGGACCAGCAGCGGGGTTGCAGCTCATGCCGGATGGATCGACCGAATTCGCGACGCTGATCGAACAGGATCGCAACGAACGTCGCCGCAAGCAGTGGCGCGGGACCCTTCTCGAGTATCTGGAGCTGGTCAAGGCCGATCCGAGCCTCGCCGATCTCGCCCACAAGCGGGTCTACGAGATGATCCTCGCCGCCGGCGTCGGCGAGCTCGATCGCGAGAACGATCCGCGGATCCAGCGCCTGTTCGGCGAGCGCCCGGTCAAGGTCTACGGGTTCTTCAAGGACGAATTCTTCGGCATGGAGGCGACGCTGGAGAAGATCGTCCGCTACTTCCATTCGGCGGCGATGGGCGGCGAGGAAAGCCGCCAGGTTCTCTATCTCATGGGGCCGGTGGGCTCGGGCAAGAGCTCTCTCGTCGAACGTCTCAAGCGGGGGCTCGAGGAGCTCGATCCGATCCATGCCATCGAGGGCTGCCCGATGCGCGAGCAGCCGCTGCATCTGATTCCGCGGCATCTGCGGCCGGCCTTCGAGGAGATGCTCGGGGTGCGGATCGAGGGCGATCTCTGTCCCGTCTGCCGCTGGCGGCTTGAGCACGAATACGAGGGCCGGTACGAGACCGTGCCGGTCCATACGGTGAGCTTCAGCAGCCGGGCGCGGCGCGGCATCGGCGTGGTACCGCCGGTCGATCCCAACAATCAGGACACCTCGGTCCTGATCGGCTCCGAGGACATCTCCAAGCTCGACCGCTATTCGGAAAGCGATCCCCGGGTGCTGGAGCTCAACGGCGCCTTCAACGTCGGCAACCGCGGTCTCGTCGAGTTCATCGAGGTGTTCAAGAACGAGACCGAATATCTGCACACGATGATCACCGCCACCCAGGAGAAGTTCGTCCCCGCGCCGGGGCGTCACGGGACCATCTACGTGGATTGCTGCATCGTCGCCCACAGCAACGAGGCCGAATGGCAGAAGTTCAAGGCCGACCACACCAACGAGGCGATCCTCGATCGCATCGTCGTGATCAAGGTGCCCTACAATCTGCGCCTCTCCGAGGAGGTGAAGATCTACCGCAAGTTCCTCGAGCGCTCGCGCTTCGACGCCAAGATCGCTCCCCACACCCTCGAGATCGCCTCCATGTTCGCGATCCTCTCCCGGCTCGAGCCGACCCCGAAATGCGATCCCATGACCAAGCTCAGGATCTACAACGGGGAGGAGGTGCTGGAAAAGGGCCGGCCCAAGAAGCTCACCGCCCAGGAGCTCGCGGAGGACGCCCGGCGGGAAGGCATGTTCGGGATTTCGACCCGCTTCATCATGAAGGCGCTGGACACCGCCCTGACCCAGCACGGCGGCGTGATCCATCCCATCAACGTCCGCGAGGCCCTGATCCAGATGGTCCGCGAGGCGGATCTCGCCGAAGACGTGAAGAAGCAGTATCTGGAGTTCCTTCGCGACACCCTGCACAAGGCCTATCTGGAGATGCTCGAGAAGGACATCACCAAGGCCTTCGTCTACTCCTTCAAGGATCAGGCCGAGACTCTCTTCCACAACTATCTCGACCATGCCGAGGCCTACGTGACCCGGAGCAAGGTCAAGGATCCGGTGACCGGCGACGAGATGCAGCCGGACGAGAGCTTCCTCAAATCGATCGAGGAACAGATCGCGATCATCGGCCCCGCCGCCGACGGATTCCGTCAGGAAGTGATCGCCTATCTCTGGTCGGCCAGCCGGCGCGGCGAGAAGATCTCCTACGAATCCTACGAGCCCCTGAAGGAGGCGATCGAGAAGAAGCTCATGCACTCGGTCCGGGAGATCAGCCGCATCATCACCAAGGCCCGGACCCGCGACGCCGAACAGCGCCAGAAGTACGACACCATGGTCGAGAACCTCCTGGCCCAGGGCTACAGCGAGGAGAGCATCGACACGATCCTCAAATACGCCGCCAACCATCTGTGGAAGGATTGAGATGACCGTCCGCGTTCCGGGACGGCACGCGGCGCGGCCATGACGGTGTTCCGGCCCTATTCCGAAAGCGACGCCCTGCGCTCCGACCGGAGTGCCGGCGATCGCCAGCGGCACCGCGAGAAGCTCCGACGGTCGCTGCGCGAGAACATCGCCGACATCATCGCCGAGGAGAGCATCATCGGCCGCACCCGCGATCGGGTCATCAAGGTGCCGATCCGCGGCATCCGCGAATACCGCTTCGTCTACGGGGACAACGAGGGCGGGGTGGGAACCGGGAAGGGCGACACCAGACCGGGCCAGATCGTCGGCCGGAGCGGAGGCAAGGGACAGGCCGGCCCGGGCAGGGCCGGCAACGCCCCGGGAGAGGATTTCTACGAGACCGAGATCACCCTCGACGAACTCGTCGACATCATGTTCGAGGATCTCGAACTGCCCGACATGGAGCGCAAGTTCCTGCGCGAGCTGGCCGCCGAACGGACCACCAGGCGGAAAGGCTACCGGCGGCAGGGGGTGCGCGTCCATCTCGACCGCAAGCGGACCGCCCGCGCCCGCATCCGCCGCAAGGTCGCCACCGGCACGGTGGCGTCGAACGCGCTGCAGCCGCCGTCCCTGGGGGAGGCGGAAGAGCGCTTTCCCTTCCACAACCGCGATCTGGTCTATCGCCGCCTCAAGCCCGACATCCGCGAGGAAAGCAATGCGGTGGTGGTGTGCATCATGGACACCTCGGGGTCCATGGACCGTCTCAAGAAATACCTGGCACGGAGCTTCTTCTTTCTCCTCTACCAGTTCGTCCGCACCAGGTACGACAACGTCCATGTGGTGTTCGTCGCCCATCACACCCGGGCGCGGGAGGTCACCGAGGAGGAGTTCTTCCACAAGGGGGAATCCGGCGGCACCCTGATCTCCTCCGGTTACCGGAAGGCTCTCGAGATCATCCATGCCCGCCACCATCCCGAACTCTGGAACATCTACGCCTTCCACTGTTCGGACGGAGACAATTTCGATTCCGACAACGAGGAGGCCATGCGGGCCGCGGCCGAGCTCTGTGAGATCTGCAACCTGTTCGGCTACGGCGAGATCAAGCCGATGGGCTCCCACTACTACGAAAGCTCGATGCTCGAGCGGTTCCGCCAGCTCGACGCCGACAACTTCCAGGCGGTCCTGATCGAGCGGCGCGAGGATGTCTGGCCCGCCTTCCGGAGCCTCGTGTCGCGCGAGAAGACTCCGGTGCATGAGCCGTGAACCGAGGCGTTCGTCTCGAACAGTTCATCTGTCACGTGAATGCCGGCGCGGAGGGGAGATGAGCGACTGGACCCTGCGCGATCTCGAATCCTGGGACGCCCGCATCCGCGAACGGGTGGAGGCGTTCGGCCTCGACTGCTTCCCCCAGGAATTCGAGCTCTGCGATCAGGAGGCGATGCTCGGCTACATGGCCTATCACGGGATGCCGGCCCACTACCCCCACTGGAGCTACGGCAAGGCCTTCGAGCAGATCAAGACGATGTACGATTACGGGGTCCAGGGGCTGCCTTACGAGATGGTCATCAACTCGGATCCCTGTCTCGCCTACCTGATGCGCGACAACAGCCTCTGCCTGCAGGTGCTGACCATCGCGCACGTTTATGGTCACAACGATTTCTTCAAGAACAACTTCACCTTCAGGACGGCCACCGATCCGCGGCAGACCCTCGCCTCCTTCAAGGCCCGGGCCGATCGGGTGCGGCGCTACATCGAGGATCCCTCGATCGGGGCCGAAGCGGTCGAGCGGCTGCTGGACGCCGCCCACGCGCTGGCCTTCAACCGCCGCCGCAACATCGCCATCCGCAAGGCGAGCGAGGAGGAGCAGCGCCGGACGGCGATCGAGCGGGCCAGGCCGCGGCCCGATCCGTTCGCCCATCTCCATCCGCCGACGCGACCCGAGGAGCCGCAACTCGATCGCATTCCCCTCGAGCCCGAGGAGGACATCCTGCTCTTCATCCGCGACCACAACCGCCATCTCGCGGAATGGCAGCGGGACATCCTGACCATCGTCGACGAGGAGGCCCGCTACTTCCTCCCGCAGATGGAAACCAAGATCATGAACGAGGGTTGGGCCAGCTTCTGGCACCATCGGATCATGCACGCCCTCGACCTTCCCGAGCCCCTCCACCTCGAGTTCCTGGTCCGTCACAACCAGGTGATCTGTCCACATCCCGGCGGACTCAATCCCTATCACATCGGTTTCCTGGTCTGGCGGGACATCGAGAGGCGGTTCGGCGGCGAGGGCAGCGCGGAGGCCCGCGAGAAGCTCTTCGCGGTGCGGGAGAGCGAGCGCGACGTCTCCTTCCTGCGGCGGTTCCTGACCCTTGATCTGATGCGCGAACTCGATCTCTTCACCTACCGGCCGCGGGGTGAACATCTCGTCGTCACCAAGGTTTCCGACGAGGAGAACTGGCAGGAGGTGAAAGCGGCGCTCCTCCGCCAGGTGGGGACCGGAACCCTGCCGGTGATCCGCATCCTCGATGCCGACTACCACGGCAGGCGCGCGCTCTACCTTCGCCACGAGCACGACGGGCGCGATCTCGAGATGACCCACGCCGAGAAGACCATGGGCTACCTGCGCGAGCTCTGGGGCCAGGACGTCCATCTCGAGACCCGGCTGCGCGACAAGCGGGCGCTCCTGAGCATGACCGAGAGCGGGTTCGACGCCAAGCTCGTCACCTGAGCCCGGCGCGGGCGGCTCAGTTACCCGCGAGTTCGGTGGCGAGGGCCATCAGGAAGGCGATCTCGGCCGCCTGCTGGACCGCACCCAGCGTGTCGCCGGTGCAGCCGCCGAAACGGCGGCCGAGCCACCAGGCCGCGGCGGCGGCGGCGAGGGCGGCGGCGGCGAGGGCCTTGAAGGCGGCACCCGAAAGCAGCAGCAGGGCGAGGGCGACGGCGATCCCCACCGCCGCGTAGACCCGTCCGGCTTCCGGTCGGCCGGCACTGGCGGCGAGGCCTTGGCTCCGGGCGCTGGGCTGGAGCAGCATGACGACGGGAATGGCGGCCCGGGATACCGCCGCCGCGCAGATCGCCGCCCGCAGGAAGAAGCCCGGCTCCCAGAAGAGGCCGTAGGCGGAGACCCGCGCCGTCAGGGCGAGGACGAGAGCGAGGGCGCCGTAGCTGCCGATCCGGCTGTCCCGCATCACCTCCAGGGCCCGCTGTCGGTCGCTGCCGACACCCACCGCATCGGCGGTATCGGCGAGCCCGTCCTCGTGCAGCCCACCGGTGATCGCCACCATCACCATCACCGCCAGCACCGCCGCCGGCAGGCCGGCGAGGCCGATCTGGCCCAGCAGGGCATAGGCGAGACCGCCGGCCGCTCCGACCAGGAGCCCGACCATCGGAAAGGCGTAGACGGCATCGGCGAGGTCCCGCAGGCTCACCTCGTGGGAAAGGCGCACCGGCAGTCGCGTCAGGAAGACGCAGGCGACCTTGAGATCATCGAGCAAGACGGCGCCTCCCGTTTCTCGCAGCCCCCTCGACAGCGCCGAAGGCGGGCGGCACATTGCCGCCGCCGAAGCGCTCGATCAACCGTCTCGGAGCCGCCGTGAACCGATCCGCCGCCGCCCCCATTGCCGGCCTCGACGACATCGCCGCCCTGCTGCGGGCGCTGCCCGCGGCTGATGCGGGATCCGCCGCCGCCGCCCGCGCGCATCAGTCGCGCCTCACCAAGCCTCCGGGCGCTCTCGGCCGCCTCGAGGAGCTGGCGGAATGGCTGGCGGCCTGGCAGGGGCGACCGGCGCCACGGCTGGAACGGGTCGCCATCTTCGTCTTCGCCGGCAATCACGGGGTGACCCGGCGCGGCGTTTCCGCCTTCCCGGCCGAAGTGACGGCCCAGATGGTGGCGAACTTCGCGGCGGGGGGTGCGGCCATCAACCAGCTCGCGAACTGCGTCGGCGCCGAGCTCCGGGTGGTGCCGCTCGAGCTGGATCGGCCGACCGCCGATTTCACCACCGCCCCGGCGATGGAGGAAGCGGAATGCGCCGCCGCCTTCCGCGCCGGATACGAAAGGCTCGACGCCCCCTTCGATCTCGTGGCCGTGGGCGAAATGGGAATCGGCAACACCACCGCCGCCGCGGCCGTGACCGCGGCGCTCCTGGGCGGGCCGGCGATCCATTTCACCGGTCCCGGCACCGGTCTCGACGGGGAGGGGGTCCGCCGCAAGGCGGCGGTGGTCGAAGCGGCCCTGCGGTTCCATGCCGCGGCTCTGGACGATCCCCTCGAGGTGCTGCGCCGACTGGGCGGCCGGGAAATCGCCGCCATGGCGGGAGCGATCACCGCCGCCCGGCACCGGCGCGTGCCGGTGCTGCTCGACGGCTACGTGTGCTGCGCCGCGGCCGCCGTGCTGCGGAATGCCAACCCGGACAGTCTCGCCCATTGCCGGGCCGGCCATCGTTCGGCCGAGCCGGCTCACCGGCTGCTGCTCGAGCATCTGGGGTTGACGCCGCTCCTCGATCTCGGGATGCGGCTGGGCGAGGGCTCCGGCGCCGCGGTGGCGATCGCCATCCTGCGGGCCGCGGTCGCCTGCCACAACGGCATGGCGACCTTCGATTCGGCCGGCGTCAGCGGCGGCGAACCACGAACCGCGACAACTCCGGGGGAGGAAGGACCGTGACCAGTCTGCATCGGCTCTACATCGGCGGCGCCTGGGTCGAAGGGGCGTCCGTCGCCCGCAACCTCGACCCGTCGGATCTCGAGGATGTGATCGGCGAATACGCCTACGCCGATCGCGAACTCACCCGACGGGCGATCGAGGCGGCCCGGGCCGCGGCTCCGGCCTGGGGCCGCAGCGGCATCCAGCAGCGCGCCGACATCCTCGATCGAATCGGCAGCGAGATCCTGGCCCGCAAGGAGGAACTCGGCCGCCTGCTGTCCCGCGAGGAGGGCAAGACCCTGCCCGAGGGGATCGGCGAGGTCGTCCGGGCGGGGCAGATCTTCAAGTTCTTCGCCGGCGAGTGCCTGCGGCTCGGCGGCGAGGCGGTGCCCTCGGTGCGCCCCGGCATCTCGGTGGAAATGTCCCGCGAGCCGGTCGGGGTGGTGGGGCTGATCACCCCATGGAACTTCCCGATCGCCATTCCCGCCTGGAAGATCGCTCCGGCTCTGGCGTTCGGCAACTGCGTCGTCTTCAAGCCGGCGGACCTGGTCCCGGGAAGCGCCTGGGCGCTGGCCGAGATCATCAGCCGGGCCGGGCTGCCGGCGGGGGTCTTCAATCTGGTGATGGGACGGGGCTCGGTGGTCGGCGAAGCCATCCTGGAGGCGCCGGAGATCGATGCCGTGAGCTTCACCGGATCGGTGGAGACCGGCCGCCGCATCGCCGCCGCCTGCGCCGCCTCGATGAAGAAGTTCCAACTCGAGATGGGAGGCAAGAACCCGCTCGTCGTGCTGGACGACGCCGATCTCGAGAATGCCGTGAACTGCGCCGTCCAGGGCGCCTTCTACTCCACCGGGCAGCGCTGTACGGCGAGCTCGCGGCTGATCGTCACCGCCGGGATCCACGATCGCTTCGTGGAGGCGATGATCGCCGCGATGAAGGATCTGGTGGTGGGGCACGCGCTCGAGGAAGGTACCCAAATCGGACCGGTCGTCGATCGCAACCAGCTCGACCAGGATCTGCGCTATCTGGAGATCGGCAGGCAGGAGGGGGCGAAGCTCGCCTGGGGTGGTCGCCTGCTGGACCGGCCGACCCGTGGCTTCTTCCTGGAGCCGGCTCTGTTCGTGGAGACCCGGAACGACATGCGGATCAATCGGGAGGAGATCTTCGGCCCGATCGCCGCGGTGATCCGGGTGGCCGATTACGAGGAGGCCCTCGCCGTCGCCAACGACACCCGCTTCGGTCTCTCCAGCGGGATCTGCACCCGGTCCCTGAAGCATGCGGCCCATTTCCGGACCCATTCACAGGCCGGCATGGTGATGGTCAACCTGCCGACCGCCGGGGTCGACTATCACGTGCCCTTCGGCGGCCGCAAGGCGAGCTCCTACGGGCCTCGCGAACAGGGACGCTACGCGGCGGAATTCTACACCACCGTCAAGACGGCCTATACGCTGCCACTCTGAGCCGCCCCGGCATCGCCCCCGAACAGGGCCGGGAACGAAGCCGCCCGTTCGCGCAGGCTGCCGGACAGGTGGAGGGTGCGCAGGCGGCCCGGTCCCGCCCGCGGATGGTGGAGATGCAGGCAGGTGTGGGTGGCGTCGAGGAGTACGGCGATCCCCCGTGGGGCCAGGACCCGCGCCAGAACATCCGCGATTTCTTCGGTCAGCCGTTCCTGGAGCTGGAGCCGGCGGGCGAGGACGGTGACGAGGTCGGCGAGATGGCCGATGCCGACCAGCAGCTCGGCGGCCTCGAAGGCCACCGTCGCCGTCCCGAAGAAGGGGGCGAGGTGATGTTCGCAGTAGGACAGGAACGGCAGATCGCGCAGGACGACGAGCTGGCCGGCGGCCCGGCCGGCGGGCAGCGGTGCGCCGAGGGCGGCCCGGGGATCCCGTCCGTAACCGGAGAAAGCGGTCGTGAAGGCATCGACCACCCGGGAGGGCGTCTCCGCGAGCCCGGGGCGGGCGGGATCGTCGCCGGCGTGAGCGATCAGGGTACGGACCGCGGCCTCCACCTCCGTCCGCGCGGGCCGCTTCATGGCGCCGCGGACCGGCCGGCGTCGGCGAGAACGGCGAAGCGCCGGACGAGCTCTTCGGGAGCGCACCAGCCGACGGTCAGCACCTGCGCCCGGCCGCGGTGGAGAGCGAGCAGGGTCGGGTAGCCGGTGACCCCGAGACGGGCGGTCTGCTCCCATTCCCGGCTCACCTCCCGGGCGAGGGTGGGATCCCCGAAGGCGGCATCGAAGGTCGCGCCGGGAATGCCGAACTCGCCACAGACCCGGCGCAGGACGGCGGGCTCGGTGATGTCCTCGCCGTGGCCGTAGAAACGTTCCTGGAGCCTCTCGAGACAGGCGGTGGCCAATGCCGGGTAACGATGGCGCAGCAGGGCGAAGGCCCGGCAGGGAGGTTCGGTGTCGTAGACGAAACCCTCGCGGGTGAAGAAGGCGAAATCGAAGGGCTGGCCGCTCCGCTCCCGCACCTTCCGCCAGTGTTCCCGCAGATCGGTCTTGTCCGCCTCGTTCATCGGCGCCGCGCGCCCGGCGCCGAGGCTGCCGGTGGCCAGATTGACCACCAGATCGGGATGAGTTTCCCGCAGGGCGCGCAGCGAGGGTGCGAATCCCCAGCACCAGGAGCACATGGGATTGGCGAAATAGAGGAGTTCGATCATGGCGGCGCTCCGCTCGGCACGCCCCGGTTCCGGCATGCCCGGCCGCTTCGCGAAAGCCCGGCGGTGACGCATGGTCGGAGTGGGGCGATTTGAACGCCCGACCCCCGCCTCCCGAAGGCGGTGCTCTACCAGGCTGAGCTACACTCCGGCGCGGCTTTCTATAGTGTTCCGGGGGCGCCTCGGCAAGCCCGCGATCGCCTCAGAAGGCCCGTGCGACGCAGAAATCGACGAGGCCCGAGAGCGCCTCCCTGGCCGGTCCCGCGGGGAAGCGCTCGAGCTGGCGGCGGGCCGTCTCGCCGTAGCCTGCGGCCCGCTCCACGGTTTCGCGCAGCGCCCCGCGTCGCCGCAGGATCTCGAGGGCGCGTTCGAGATCGCCGGGCTGCTGGTCGAGCTCCTCGAGGGTCCGGCGCCAGAAGGCACGTTCGGCCTCGGTACCGCGGGCGAAGGCGATGAGGATCGGCAGGGTGATCTTCCCGTCCCGGAAGTCGTCACCGACATCCTTGCCGAGGACCGCCCGCTCGGCGCCATAGTCGAGGGCGTCGTCGACGAGCTGGAAGGCGATGCCCAGCGCTTCGCCGTAGTCGGCGAGTGCCCGGGCCTCCTCCTCGGGGCGTTCGGCGACGACGGCGCCGATCCGGCAGGCGGCCCGGAAGAGGGTCGCGGTCTTGGCCCGGATCACCCGGAGATAATCCTCCTCCTGGATGCCCGTGTCGTTGCTGGTGATGAGCTGGGCGACCTCGCCCTCGGCGATCACCGCCGAGGCTTCCGAAAGGATCCGCAGCACCTCGAGGCTGCCGTCGGCGACCATGAGCTGGAAGGCGCGGGAGAAGAGAAAATCCCCCACCAGTACGGGAGCCTTGTTGCCCCAGACCGAATTGGCTGTCGGATTGCCGCGGCGCAGGCCGCTTTCGTCCACCACATCGTCGTGCAGGAGGGTGGCGGTGTGAATGAACTCCACCGCGGTGGCGAGGCCGATGTGGCGGCGGCCCCGGTAGCCGCAGAGGCGGGCCGCGAGCAGCGTCAGCACGGGCCGGATGCGCTTGCCCCCGGCGGCGATCAGATGGCGCGCCAGTTCCGGGATGAGGGGGACCTGGCTCTGCAGATGCTCGAGGATCAGCCGGTTGACCTCGAGGAGATCGGCGGCCACCAGTTCGCGCGCCCGCTGGAACTTCTGGCCCACCTCGGGCGCCGTCGCTATGTTGGTGGCGGGGGTCGCGTTCACGGAGACCGACTCCTGTTGCGAGGCCGGACGGTTCGGGTTGCCTCACGAAGAGCTAGCACGCGCGCCCGTGCTCTGGCAAACCCGGGACCCGGTCGGGAGCGTCGCAGAGGGATCGTCCGCGGTGATCGAGCTGTTGCGTACCAACGATCTCGTGATGCTGTCCTGGGCCCGGGCGTTGCTCGAGGAAGCGGGTATCGACACCCTCGTGTTCGACGAGCAGACGAGCGCTCTCGAAGGGAGCATCAGCGCCATCTGCCGGCGCCTCATGGTTCGCGAGGACGAAGCCCCGCGGGCCCGCTGGCTGCTCGATCGGGCCCGCCGCGAGATCGAGGATGACGGCTGAGGCCGCCCTCGTCGGTGCCGACCGTCTGCTCGGCGGAAGGATCCGTCTTTCGCAGCCCGTGAAGGGCTACCGGGTGGCCATCGATCCGGTGCTGCTGGCGGCGGCGGTGCCCTCGCGCGGGATCGATCTGGTGCTCGATGCCGGCGCCGGTACCGGAGCGGCGAGCCTCTGTCTCGCGGCGCGGCTCGCGGACTGCCGGATCGTCGCCCTGGAACGGGATCCGGAGATGCTGGCCCTGCTCGAGCGCAACGTCCGGGACAACGGCTTTTCCGACCGCATCCGCGTGCTCGGCGGAGATCTCGCCGACCCGCCCGCCGAGCTGCGGCGGTTGACCTTCGATCTGGTGATGACCAATCCGCCATACGGCGCCGCGGGTCGCGGCACGCCGGCGGCGCCCGAACGGCGTTCCGCGACCGTCGAGAGCCTGCCGCTCGCGACCTGGATCGCGGCCTGCCTGCGGCGCCTCGCCCCGCGGGGCCATCTGCTGGTGATCCATCGCGGTGACCGCCTCGCCGAGCTCGTCCGTGCGGTCGCCGCCGGATGCGGCGATCTGCGGCTGTTCCCGCTCTGGCCGCGGGGCGACGCCGGGGCGGCGAACCGGCTGCTGCTGCTCGCCCGCAAGGGGGTGCGGAGCCCCTCGCGGCTGCTGCGCGGTCTGGTGCTGCACCGGCCCGACGGCGGGTTCACGCCGGAGGCGGCGGCGGTGTTGCGGGAGGCGGCGGCGCTCGAGCTCCTTCCTCCCGACCGCGGAGAAACGCGATGATCCTCGGCGAACGCCTCGCCTCGCTGACGCCCCTGCGCCGCCGGCCGGTGGTGCCGGTGGTCCGCATGGCGGGAGTGATCGGGATGCCGCCGCTCAGGCGCGGCGGGCTTTCGCTCGCCGCTCTCGACCGCCCGCTGCGCCGGGCCTTCGCCGTACGGGGGGCGGTGGCGGTGGCCCTCGTCATCGACAGTCCGGGCGGCTCGGCGGCCCAGGCCTCGCTGATCGCCGCCCGGATCCGTGCCCTGGCGGCGGAAAGGAAGCTCCCGGTTCTGGCCTTCGTCGAGGACATCGCTGCTTCCGGCGGCTACTGGCTCGCTTGTGCGGCCGACGAGATTCACGCCGATCCCTGCTCGATCCTCGGCAGCATCGGTGTCATCAGTGCCGGGTTCGGCTTCACCGAGGCGATCGGGCGGCTGGGCATCGAGCGGCGGGTGCACACCAAGGGGGATCGCAAGGCCTTCCTCGATCCCTTCCGCGAGGAACGCCCCGAGGATCTGGCGGTCCTCGACGAGCTCCAGGAGGATCTCTACGAGCGGTTCAAGACCTTCGTCCGCGAGCGGCGCGGTGGACGTCTCCGGATCGCCGAGGAGGAGCTGTTCAGTGGCCGGGTGTGGAGCGGACAGCGGGCCGAGGGGTTCGGTCTCGTCGACGGACTCGGGGAGATGCGGAACATCCTGCGCGCGCGCTACGGCGACAGGCTGCGCTTGCGTCTCGTCAATCCGCCCCGACAGCCCTGGTGGCGCGGTTTCTCTCCCGCCGGCGCCGGCGAGGCCCTGGCGGACGCTCTTCTGGAGCGGGTCGAAGAACGGCTTCTCCGGAGTCGCTACGGTCTCTGACGAACCGCCACCTCCCCCGGTGGCGGAACGCCGGCGGGGACGTTGCGCTTTCGCCCGGGGGATCTAAGTTGGCGAAGCAGATCGGAGCTTCGCATGTTCGGCTTCTCCCTCTCCAAGCTGCTGTTCACCGTCCTCGTGATCGCCGGCGTCTGGCGGGTCTTCAAGTTCCTCCAGGCGCGGGAGCGGAAACAGGCGGTGACAGCCGGCGGGCAGCGCCGGTCCCGCTGGCGGAAACCGTCGGAGCGGACGGCCGTGGATCTCGTCCCCTGCCGGGAATGCGGCGCCTACGTGCCGCCGGGCACCGACTGTCCTTCGCGCGAGGAATGCCGGCTCCAACCCCCGCGGCCGCCCGCCTCGACTTGACCGCGAATCGCGGGCCGTCTAGGCTTTTCGCACTGCACAACGAGCCGGCGCGCGCGCGCGGCGAAACGAGACGGGCCGACGATCGGTGAGCATCGAAGCGCCGCGCTCCTTCCAGGAACTGGTCCTGCGCCTGCAGCGGTACTGGGGGGAGCGGGGCTGCATCCTGCTCCAGCCTTACGACATGGAGGTGGGGGCCGGAACCTTCCATCCGGCCACCACCCTGCGGGCGCTCGGCCCCGAGCCTTGGAAGGCCGCCTACGTGCAGCCCTCGCGGCGGCCGACCGACGGCCGCTACGGCGAAAATCCCAATCGCCTGCAGCACTACTATCAGTTCCAGGTGATCCTCAAACCCTCGCCGCCGGACATCCAGGAGCTCTATCTCCAGAGCCTCTACGCGCTCGGCATCGATCCCGGCCTGCACGATCTCCGCTTCGTCGAGGACGACTGGGAGAGTCCCACCCTCGGTGCCTGGGGACTCGGCTGGGAGGTCTGGTGCGACGGGATGGAGGTCACCCAGTTCACCTATTTCCAGCAGGTGGGGGGCATCGACTGCCGGCCGGTGTCGGGCGAGCTGACCTACGGGCTGGAACGTCTCGCCATGTACGTCCAGGGGGTCGAGAACGTGTTCGATCTCGACTGGAACGGTGCCGGAGTCACCTACCGCGACGTCTTCCTGCAGAGCGAGCGGGAATATTCGAAATACAATTTCGAACTGGCCGACACCGACATGCTGTTCCGTCATTTCGAAGATGCCGAACGCGAATGCCGGCACGTGCTCGAAAGCGGACTGCCGCTGCCGGCCTACGATCAGGTCCTCAAGGCCAGCCATCTGTTCAACCTGCTGGATGCCCGGGGGGTGATCGGGGTCGCCGAACGCCAGGCCTACATCGGCCGCGTGCGGGCGCTGGCGAGGGCCTGTGCCGAGGCCTGGATCGCCTCCCGGACCGCCGGAGCCGGGGATGGCTGAGCTGCTGCTCGAGCTGTTCTCCGAGGAAATCCCGGCGGGGATGCAGCCACGGGCCCGCGGCGAGCTGGAACGGCTGACGGCGGCCCTGCTCGGGGAGGCCGATCTCGCCTTCGAAAAACTCCGGAGCTGGGCCACGCCCCGCCGCCTCGGCATCGCCGTCTCGGGTCTGCCCGTGCGCCAGCCGGATCGGGTGGTCGAGCGCCGCGGGCCGCGGGTGGCGGCGCCTGAGCAGGCGCGGCAGGGGTTCCTGCGCAGCCTCGAAGGGCTCGACTACGAGCTCTGCGAACGGGAGGACCGCAAGGGAAAGATCCTCTTCGCCCGGATCCACGAGACGGGGAGACCCGCCACCAAAGCCCTGGCCGAGGCCCTGCCGGCGATGCTGGAACGGTTTCCCTGGCCGAAATCCATGCGTTGGGGGGAAGGCGAGCAGCGCTGGGTGCGCCCTCTGCACGCCATCCTCTGCCTGTTCGACGGGGAAATCGTGCCCTTCACCTTCGCCGGCATCGCGAGCGGCCGGGTGACCTTCGGCCATCGGTTCATGGCCCCGGCGGCGATCGCCATCGACCATCCGGACGTCCACGAGGAGGCGCTCCGCGGGGCCTTCGTGATCCGCGATCCCGAGGAGCGGGAGCGCCTGATCCGGGATCGCGCGGCCCGGCTGGCGGCGGCGGAAGGGTTGTCGGTGGTACCGGACGAGGCGCTTTTCGCCGAACTCGCCGGACTCGTCGAATGGCCGGTGGTGCTGGCCGGGCGGATCGATCCCGAGGCCATGTCCCTGCCCGAGGAAGTGCTGACGGTCTCGATGCGTCAGCACCAGCGCTATCTCGCCCTGAGGGGGAGCGACGGGCGGCTCGCCCCGCGCTTCCTGCTGGTCGCCAACATCGAGGCCCGCGACGGGGGGGCGGCGATCGTCGCCGGCAACGAGCGGGTCCTGCGGGCGCGCCTCTGGGATGCACGCTTTTTCTGGGAGAACGATCGGAGGCGGCGGCTCGAGGAGCGTCTTCCCGAGCTCGAACGGGTGATCTTCCATGCCCGCCTCGGCACCATGCGGGAGAAGGCGGAGCGGCTCGCCGCCCTGGCCGCCGCCCTGGCGCCGCGCCTGCCCGGTTGCGGGCCGGAACGGGCACGTCGGGCCGGGCTGCTCGCGAAGTGCGATCTGGTGACCGGCATGGTCGGCGAATTCCCGGAGCTGCAGGGGATCATGGGCGGGCACTACGCCCGGGCCCAGGGAGAGCCCGAGGAAATCGCGCGGGCGATCGCCGAACATTACGCCCCGCAGGGACCGGAGGATGCCTGTCCCCGGGCGCCGGAAAGCGTCGCCGTGGCCCTCGCCGACAAGATCGACAGCCTCGCGGGCTTCTTCGCCGCCGGAATCCGCCCCACCGGCTCCAAGGACCCCTTCGCGCTCAGGCGGGCGGCTTTGGGGATCGTCAGGCTGGTGCTCGAAAACGGCCTCCGCCTGCGGTTGCGGGAGCTGTTCAGGGAGGCCCTCGGCGGTTACGGCAGCCGGTTCGCCCATGTCGAGGCCGAGGCCCTGGGCGGCGAACTCCTCGAATTCCTCGCCGACCGGCTGGTGGTCCATCTGCGGGACACCGGGGTGCGTCACGACCGCATCCGGGCCGTCTTCGGGGCCGCACGGGACGACGATCTCGTGCGGCTGATGGCCCGGGTGCGGGCGCTCGAGGCCTTTCTCGCCAGCGAGGACGGGCGCAACCTGCTCGTCGCCCATCGCCGGGCGGCCAACATCGTCGCCATCGAGGAGAAGCGCGACGGGCGCAGCTACCGGGGACGGCCCGATCCGGCGCTGTTCCGGCAGCCCGAGGAGGAGCGGCTGTGGCAGGCGATGGAGGAGGCGCGGCAGGCCATCCTCGGCCGGCTGGAAAGCGAGGATTTCGAGGCGGCGATGCGGGCGCTGGCCGCCCTCCGTCGCCCCGTCGACGCCTTTTTCGACCGCGTCCGGGTGAACGTCGAGGAAGCCGAACTGCGCCGCAATCGCCTGCTGCTGCTCGCCCGGATGCAGGAGCTCTTCCACCGCATCGCCGACTTTTCGGTGGTGGAGGACTGATCGTCTCGTGCACCGCGGATCGCGGAGGAACGGAGATCGGGGACCGATGACGAAATGGGTGTACGGTTTCGGTGGCGGCAGTGCCGAAGGCGGCGCGGCGATGCGCGAGCTGCTCGGCGGCAAGGGCGCCAATCTCGCCGAGATGGCCGGGCTCGGCCTGCCGGTGCCGCCGGGTTTCACCATCACCACCGAGGTCTGCGCCCATTTCTACGCCCGGGATCGCCGCTATCCCCCCGACCTCGAAGCGCAGGTGGCGGCGGCCCTGCGGCGGGTGGAGGAACTGATGGGCGCCCGCTTCGGCGATCCCGAACGGCCGCTCCTGGTCTCGGTGCGATCCGGCGCCCCGGTGTCCATGCCGGGAATGATGGACACGGTGCTCAACCTCGGGCTCGACGACCGGACCGTCGAGGGGCTGGCACGGATGAGCGGCGATCGTCGCTTCGCCTTCGACAGCTACCGCCGCTTCATCCAGATGTACGGCGATGTGGTGCTGGGGATCGACCATTACCTGTTCGAGGATCGGCTCGAGGAGCTCAAGCAGGACCGCGGCTGCCGCTTCGACACCGATCTCGACGCCGGGGCTCTCGAGGAGCTCGTCACCGCCTACAAGGAGATCGTCCGCGAAGCCACCGGCGCGCCCTTCCCCGAGGATCCGCACACCCAGCTCTGGGGGGCGATCGGCGCCGTCTTCGGCTCGTGGATGGTGCCCCGGGCGGTGACCTACCGGCGCCTCCACGACATTCCCTCGGAGATGGGAACCGCGGTCAACGTCCAGGCCATGGTGTTCGGCAACATGGGCGAGGATTGCGCGACCGGGGTCGCCTTCACCCGCAATCCCTCGACCGGCGAGAAGGCCTACTACGGCGAGTTCCTGATCAACGCCCAGGGCGAGGACGTGGTCGCCGGCATCCGCACGCCGCAACCCCTCACCAGGGCCATGGGCGAGGCCAACGGCACCGCCGGCAGCTCCATGGAGGAGCTGATGCCGGAGAGTTTCGCCGAGCTCGTCCGCGTGTTCGAGCTGCTCGAACGTCACTACCGTGACATGCAGGACATCGAGTTCACGGTCCAGCGCGGCGAGCTGTTCGTCCTCCAGACCCGGACCGGCAAGCGGACCGCCCAGGCGGCGCTCACGATCGCCGTCGACATGGCCCGCGAGGGGCTGATCACCCGCGAGGAGGCGATCGGCCGGGTCGATCCCGCCTCCCTCGATCAGCTTCTCCATCCTTCCCTCGATCCGCGGGCCGAGCGGCCGGTGATCGCCCGCGGCCTGCCGGCCTCGCCCGGGGCGGTTTCGGGGCGGGTGGTGTTCTCCGCCGACGAGGCCGAGCGGCAGGCACAGGCGGGGCACGACGTGATCCTGGTGCGGATCGAGACCTCGCCCGACGATATCCACGGCATGCACGCCGCCCGCGGCATTCTCACCGCCCGCGGCGGCATGACCAGCCATGCGGCGGTGGTCGCCCGCGGCATGGGCAAACCCTGCGTCTGCGGCGCCGCGGATCTCGTGGTCGACTACGAGGCGCGCCGGTTCACCGCCGGCCGGACCCGGATCGCGGAAGGCGAGATCGTGACCATCGACGGCAGCACCGGCCAGGTGATGGCGGGGCGGGTGCCGACGGTGGATCCCCGGCTTTCCGGGGATTTCGCGGTTCTCATGGGTTGGGCCGACGAAGTGCGCCGGCTGCGGGTGCGCACCAACGCCGAGACGCCGGCCGACGCCCGGACCGCGATCAGGTTCGGCGCCGAAGGCATCGGCCTCTGCCGCACCGAGCACATGTTCTTCCAGGAGGATCGCATCCTGGCCATGCGGGAGATGATCCTCGCCAACGATTCCGAAGGCCGCCGACAGGCGCTGGCCAAGATCCTGCCCATGCAGCGGCGGGATTTCGTCGAACTGTTCGAGATCATGGCCGGCAAGCCGGTCACCGTCCGCCTGCTCGATCCGCCGCTGCACGAGTTCCTGCCCTTCGACGAGGAGGAACTCGAAGAGGTCGCGGCGGCCGCCGGGCTCGACGTGCGGGTGCTGCGCCGGCGGTTGTCGGAGCTCCGGGAGGCCAATCCGATGCTCGGCCTGCGCGGCTGCAGGCTCGGCATCGTCTATCCCGAGATCTACGAAATGCAGGCCCGGGCGGTGTTCGAGGCCGCCCGGGAAGTGGAGGAGCGCGGTGGCGAGCGGGTCACTCCGGAGATCATGATCCCGCTGGTCGCCAGCGCCCGCGAGCTCGAGCTCGTCAAGCGGCGGATCGACGAGATCGCCCGGCAGGTGGCGGAGGAGACCGGCGCCCGGCCGCATTATCTCGTCGGGACCATGATCGAGCTGCCGCGGGCGGCGCTGCGGGCGGCGGCGATCGCCGGAGAGGCCGCCTTCTTCAGCTTCGGTACCAACGATCTCACCCAGATGACCCTCGGCCTGTCGCGCGACGATGCCGGGAAGTTTCTCGAAGCCTACCGCAGGCTCGGGATCTTCGAGCAGGATCCTTTCCAGACCCTCGACCGGGAAGGGGTCGGGGAGCTGGTGCGTCTCGCCGTCGCCCGCGGGCGGGAGGCGCGGCCCGATCTCAAGCTCGGGATCTGCGGCGAACACGGCGGCGATCCCGCGAGCATCGCCTTCTGCGAAGAGCTCGGTCTCGACTACGTTTCCTGCTCGCCCTATCGCGTGCCCATCGCCCGGCTGGCGGCAGCCCAGGCGGTGCTCGCGCGGCAGTCCGGCGAACCGGACTAGATGGCGAGCCGGGACGCCCTCGACGGGTTGCGGAAGGGCGGCAAGAGGGCTCTCGTCCGCGCACTCGCCTCGCTCGAGGCGGATCCCCTGGGCGAGCCGGCCCTGTCCCTCCTCGACGAGGCCTGGTGTCGTGGCACGGGGGCGGTCGTCGGGCTCACCGGGCCGCCGGGTGTCGGCAAATCCAGCCTCCTTTCGAGGCTCGTCCGGTCCTGGCGGCGGAGGGGCCGATCGGTCGGCATTCTCGCCGTCGATCCCAGTTCCCGCCGTTCGGGCGGGGCTCTTCTGGGGGATCGCACCCGGCTCGCTCTCGACCCCGGAGACGAGGGCGTGTTCCTGCGCTCCCTGGCCGCCCGCGATCGCCTCGGCGGCCTCGCCGATCTCTGCGCGCCGATGGTCGTGCTGATGCGGGCCCTGTTCGATCGTGTGGTGGTGGAAACGGTCGGGGTGGGACAGTCCGAAGGCGACATCCGCGATCTCGCCGATCTCGTCCTCCTCGCCGTCCAGCCCGGAGCCGGCGACGGTCTCCAGTTCATGAAGGCGGGAATCCTCGAGATTCCCGACCTCCTGCTCGTCACCAAGGCCGATCTCGGCGAGGTGGCGGCGCGCACCCGGCGGGAACTGGAGGCGGCGATGGCGCTGATCACCGCGGAGGAGGTTCCGGTCTGTGCGGTCTCCGCGGCCACCGGCGAAGGCGTCGAGACGCTGGCCGAGCTTCTGGAGGAAAGAGTAGCCGGTCTCCGGGGTTGCGGTCGCGACGAACGGCTTCGGGCGCAGGCGACGGCTCTGCTGCGGATGGCGGTACGCGAGGAATGCGGCCGTCGGGGGCTGCGTCGGCTCGACGCCTGGCTCGCGGGCAGGGGGCTCGCGCCCGAGCTGTCGCCCTTCCGGCATCTGCGAACGTTCCTCGACCTTCCGGCGTGATCCCGACCGGGGCCGCCCGTCGGAGAGACGAACGGCCCACGGCCGGAGAAACGCGAACGGAGACGAAAGGAGAGAGGAATATGCGCGGAGGAGAAACGCTGCCTTCGCGTCTTCCTTGTAACCCGACGGGCTCTCCTTGTAAAGGATTTTATTCCTGTAATTTCAGCCATTCCGGCGGACGGGGGAGGATCACCGCCTCGCCGGTCCTGAGCTCGTCCCGGAGATGGTCGAGCCGCAGGAGCGCGAGGCCGCGCCCACCGAGCACGCTCCGCAGCGTGCCCGCCTCGCGACCACCGGCGGCGACCACCACATCGCCCGGCTTCGCCGTGCCCCGGATTTCCACCGGCAGGAGGCGCTTCCTGAGCCGGCCCCGATGTTTCATCCGGGCGGTCACCTCCTGGCCGATGTAGCATCCCTTGTCGAAGGCGACGCCGCCGAGCTCGAAGAAGTTGAACTCGAGGGGCAGCGATCTTTCGACGACGAGATCCCGGGAATCGGGCACGCCGAGGGCGAGGCGCAGGTCCTCGTAGGCGGCGAACGGGGCCTCCTCGACGGCCGCGACCGGCGCCGGCACGGCCGGACCGCGCGGCAGCAGCAGGCGCAGCCCGAGACGGAGATGGCGGGGATCGACGAACAGCACGCCCTCGCCGAGCGGCCGCGCGGCTCCCGGCTCGTCGGCGAGGCCGAAGGCGGAAGGCGCTCCTTCGCCGAAGATGGCCGTCACCTCCCAGCCGTCGCCGGGATCGAGGATCTCCACCTTCGCCCGCAGCCGGTACATCGACAGCCGGGCGCGGAGAGCCTCCGCCCGTTCCGCATCGGTCTCCAGGAGCAGGGCGTCGCCGTTCCCCTCGACGAGGAAGAAGTCGAACAGATACTTGCCCTGCGGCGTCAGCAGGGCGGCCCAGATCGCCCGCTCGCGGGACAGGCGGCGGAGATCGCCGGTGACCAGCCCCTGGAGGAACTCGCGGCGGTCCGCGCCGGTGACCGCGAGCAACCGGCGCTGTCCGAGCGATACCCGGCGAAGCGCGCGCATGATCGCTTTCCCTTCCGCGACAGGATGGCCCGGTTGCTTCGTCCGCGACAGGTAGGGGACATTCCTTCGGTTGGCAAGACGAGCCGCGGATCGAGGGCATTCGCTTAACTCGATCTTGACAATTGTCCGTCAATGGTACTTGCGTGACGTGGATCTGCGTGATGTGGGATAGGCGGTTCGCGTGAACAATCTGGATCTCGGGCTGATCGGCAACTGCACGATCAATGCCCTGCTCGACGGCCAGGCCAACATCGTCTGGTCCTGCTTTCCGCGCTTCGACGGCGATCCCGTCTTCTGCCGGCTGATCGACGAGGAGGGGGAGGAAGGCTTCTTCGCCGTCGAGCTGCTCGACCGGATCCGCAGCGAGCAGGAATACGAGCGCAACAGCGCGGTGCTCCGCACGCGCCTCTACGACAGCCGTGGCTCGGGGGTGGAGATCGTCGATTTCGCCCCCCGCTTCGAGCAGTTCGGGCGCATGTTCCGGCCCACCATGCTGGTCCGGATCCTGACCCCGATCGGCGAGGCGCCGCGCATCCGCATCCGCCTGCGCCCCCTGTTCGGCCACGGCGCCACCAAGCCGCTGATCACCCGCGGCAGCAACCACATCCGCTATGTCGACGACACCGTTTCCCTGCGGCTCACGACCGATGCCCCGCTGACCTACATTCTCGAGGAGACGGCGTTCCACCTCGAATGGCCGCTCGCCCTGGTGCTCGGCCCCGACGAGAGCCTGCGGGGCGGGGTGCTCGAGACGGCGCGCCAGTTCCACGAGCACACCCTCAACTACTGGCAGTCGCTGAGCCGCCGCCTGCACGTGCCCTTCGACTGGCAGGACACGGTGATCCGCTCGGCCATCACCCTCAAGCTCTGCAGCTTCGAGGAGACCGGAGCGATCATCGCCGCGCCCACCACCTCGATCCCCGAAAGTGACGGCAGCGGCCGCAACTGGGATTACCGCTACTGCTGGCTGCGGGACGCCTTCTTCGTCGTCCGCACCCTCAACCGGCTCGGCTACGTGGAGACGATGGAGGACTATCTCGTCTACCTCGCCAACATCATCTCCAGCAGTCCGACCGGCTATCTGCAGCCGGTCTACGGCATCGCTCTCGAACAGCGGCTGGTGGAGCGTACCGTGGAGACGCTTTCGGGCTATCGCGGCAACCGGCCGGTGCGGATCGGCAACCAGGCCTACGAGCACGACCAGCACGACGGCTACGGTTCGGTGGTGCTGGCCGTCACCCAGGCCTTCTTCGACCACCGTCTGCGTCGTCCGGCCGGCCGGCGGATGTTCAACATTCTCGAACGGCTGGGCGAGAAGGCCTGGGAATACCACAACCAGCCCGACGCCGGTCTCTGGGAGTTCCGCACCCGGGCCCGGGTCCACACCCATTCGAGTGTGATGTGCTGGGCGGCCTGCGACCGGCTCGCCCGCATCGCCGGCTCGCTGGGCCTCGAGGAACGACGCCTGTTCTGGAAGCAGCGGGCGGCGGTGATCCGACGGACGATCGAGGAACAGGCCTGGAATCCCGAAAAGGAGAGCTTCGTCGCCTCCTTCGGGGGCGACGAGATCGACGCCAGCCTGCTGCTGCTGGCCGAGGTGGGCTTTCTGGCCCACGACGATCCGCGCTTTCTGGGCACCATCCGGGCGGTGGAGCGGGAGCTCAAGCAGGGGCCGTTCATCCGCCGCTATGCGCGCGAGGACGATTTCGGCCTTCCCGACCACGCCTTTCTGATATGTTCCTTCTGGTACATCGAGGCCCTGCACGGCTGCGGGCGGCGGGAGGAAGCGCGTGAACTGTTCGAGGAACTGCTCGCCTGCCGCAACCGGCTCGGCCTTCTCGCGGAGCATATCGACACCGGCAGTCTTGAGCTCTGGGGCAATTTCCCGCAGACCTATTCCCATGTCGGGTTGATAAGCTGTGCGATGCGTCTCAGTCGCGACTGGGACGCCATCGTCTGAGCAAGGTTCGCCACGATCCGGGGAGGTGACGCTGACACGGCTGGTCGTCGTTTCCAACCGCGTGACCCCGCTGAGCGGGCGCAAGGCGGCTTCCGCCGGCGGGCTGGCGGTCGGTCTCCTGTCGGCGCTCCAAGAGACCGGGGGAATCTGGTTCGGCTGGAGCGGCGAGCTCCACCGCCATCCGGCCCACGAGCCGAAGCTCTTCCGCTCGGGCCGCATCACCTATGCGCTGATGGATCTGGCCGAGGAGGAGTTCGAGGGCTACTACGCCGGGCTCGCCAACCGCACCCTCTGGCCGCTGTTCCACTACCGCCTCGACCTCGCCGTCTACGATCACGAATGGTACGCCATCTACCGGCGGGTCAATCAGCGTTTCGCCGAGGCCCTGGTGCCGCTGCTGCGGGAAGGCGATCTCGTCTGGGTGCACGACTACCATCTGATCCCGATCGCCACCGAGCTGCGTCGCCTGGGGGCCGATGTGCGTCTCGGCTTCTTCCTCCACATCCCCTTTCCCTCACCGGAGGTCTATCTGACCCTCCCTTGGCACCGCCAGCTCGTGGTCGATCTCTGCGCCTACGATCTCGTGGGCTTCCAGACCGCCACCGATCTGCGCCAGTTCCGCGAATACATCGAGCTCGAACTCGGCGGTCGCAGCGACCGCAAGGGGAGGGTGCGGGTCCTCGGGCGCCGTCTGCACGCGATCGCCGTGCCGATCGGTATCGAGCCCGAGGATGTGGGGCGGATGGCGCTGTCGCCCGACGCCCGCCGGCAGGCGCAGCGGGTTGCGACCACCCTGTCCGGCCGCCATCTGGTGATCGGCGTCGACCGGCTCGACTACACCAAGGGGATCCCCGAACGCCTCAAGGCCTTCGAGCTGCTGCTGCGCGACTATCCCGCCCATCGCCAGCGGGTGACCTTCATGCAGATCTCCGCCCCGAGTCGCGAGGACGTACCGGAATACATGGATCTGCGGCGGAGCGTGGAGTTGCTTTCGGGCCACATCAACGGGGTCTACAGCGAAGCCGACTGGGTCCCGCTGCGCTACATCAACCGCGGCTTCACCCGCCGGGCGCTGATGGGCTTCTTCCGTCTCGGTCGCATCGGCTTGGTCACGCCCCTGCGCGACGGCATGAATCTGGTCGCCCTCGAATACGTGGCGGCCCAGGATCCCGAGGATCCCGGGGTGTTGCTGCTGTCCCGGTTCGCCGGCTGCGCCGCGCATCTCGACGGCGCGTTGATCGTCAACCCCTACGACATCCATCAGGTCGCCGAAACGCTGCACACCGGGCTGACGATGAGTCTCGAGGAGCGGGTCGAACGCTGGCAGCGGATGATGAGCGCGGTGCGCGAATACGACGTCCGGCGGTGGAAGCAGCAGTTCCTCGACTGTCTGCGCGAGTGCGGCGGCGGCCGCCGCCGCTGAGCCGCAGCGCGATGTCGCAGCCGTCCGCCGGCGTCTGTACTCGGCGTCGCGGCGCGGTACTGTTCGCGGGAGGGATCGTCCGCCGAGCCGGGCGGGCGGCGGAGAGTCGGGGAGAAGGCGATGTACCGATTGCCGCTGGTGGCGATTCTCGATCGGGTGGAGGCCACCCTCGAGGAGCGGCGGGTGGAGCTGGACGGTCTCGATGCCGCCCTCGGCGACGGCGATCACGGCACCAATCTCGCCCGCGCCATCGCCCGGCTCCGGCGGGAGCACGGCGAGCTCGCGGTCATGCCCCTCGACGAGGCGCTGCGGGAGATCGCCCGCCTCCTGCGGGAGGAGATGGGGGGCGACGGCGGTCGGATCTACGCCGCGTTGCTCGCCGGCATGGCCGAAGCCGCTCCCGCCGACGGCGAGCTCGATCTCCCCGTCGCGGTGCGGATGCTGGAGGCGGGTATCGCCGCCGCGCGGCAGGAGGGTGGATTGGAGATCGGCCGGAAAACCCTCCTCGACGTGCTCCAGCCGGTGGCCGACGCCCTGCGGCGGCACCAGGGCGAGGAGGATCCCGAGGCCGTCGGAGCCTTTCTGGTGGCCGCCGCCGGCCATGCCCTCCATCACACCCGGGATGTTCCCGCCGGCTGGGGTGCCGCGGCCGCGCTGGGCGAGACCAGCATCGGCCACATCGATCCCGGCGCCTGCTCCGCGGCTCTCGTCGTCGGGGCGATCATCGACGCCATCGTCGAGCAGGAGCGGCGATGAGACCTCGCCGGCGGCGCGCCGAGGGCTGCGCCCCGGGGCGGCGCTGATCCGGAGACTGGCGCCGCCGCGCCGGGCGGGTTAGGAACGGGGCGGGGGAGGGAACGTCCATGCCCGCCATCGGCCGCATCCAGCTCATCGCCCTGCGGGCGCCATCTCCGCAGCCGGTGGCCACGGCCTTCGGCGCGATGGACAGCCGCCCGGCATTGTTCGTGCGGATCGAGGATCGCGACGGTGCGGTCGGCTGGGGTGAGATCTGGTGCAATTTCCCGCGCCACGGTCTCGAAAGCCGGTTCCATCTCGCGGCGGATCATCTGGGCCCCCGGTACCTCGGCCGGGAGGTCGCCGATCCTCCGGCCCTCGCCCGGGCGGCGACCGAGGCGGTGCGCCGCCTCGCCATCCAGAGCGGCGAACGGGGCGCGTTCGCCAATGTCGTCGCCGGCTTCGACTGTGCCCTCTGGGACCTTCTCGCCCGGCGCGCCGGTATGCCGCTCGCCCGCTTCCTCGGTGGCGAACTTCGCCCGCTCCCGGCATATGCGAGCGGCATCGGTCCGGAGGATCCACCGGCGCAGATGGAAGCGGCGCGGGCGCTGGGCCATCGGATCTTCAAGCTCAAGCTCGGCTTCGCCGACGACGAGCGCAACCTGCGTGCGGCCGGCGCCTTCCTGGCGGATGGCGAGATCCTGCTGGCCGATGCCAACCAGGCCTGGGAGGTGGAGGAGGCACGGCGGCGCCTGCCCGCGCTCGCCGCCTACCATCCGGGATGGATCGAGGAGCCGGTTCCCGCCGATCTGCCGCCAGCGGTGTTCGCCGAACTCGCCGCCATCTCGCCGGTGCCCCTGGCAGGCGGCGAGAACCTTTCGAGCATGACCGCCTTCGAGGAGACCATCGCCGCCCGCGCGCTCGCCGTCGTGCAGCCGGATGTGGCGAAATGGGGCGGCATCAGCTTCTGCCGGGAGGTGGCGGCGAAGGCGATGGGGGCGGGACTGCGCTACTGCCCGCATTTTCTGGGTGGCGGCATCGGGTTGCTCCACTCCGCCCATCTGCTGGCGGCGGCGGGCGGTGACGGCTGGCTGGAGGTGGATATCAACCCCAACCCGCTCCGGGAGGAGCTGCTGCCGTTTTCGGGCTGCGATGCCTCGGGAAGGATCGCCCTCGACGACGGGCCGGGCATCGGCGTTGATCCGGATCCCGCACTGTTGGCGGCCTATCGGGTGATGGAAACGGAAATCCTGTGAGGCGGGGAATGGCGCTGGACGGGGCGGAATTCGATTATGTGATCATCGGCGCCGGCTCCGCCGGCTGCGTGCTGGCCGCCCGGCTGAGCGAGGATCGGAACACGAAAGTCCTGTTGCTGGAGGCCGGCCCGCCGGATCGCAGCTTCTGGATTCATCTGCCGATCGGCTACTACAGGACCATCTTCGATCCGCGGATCGCTTGGCATTTCCACACCGAACCCGAGCCCCGGACCGGCGATCGACCGCTCTTCTGGCCGCGGGGCAAGGTGCTGGGCGGCTGCTCCTCGATCAACGGTCTCGTCTATGTGCGCGGCCAGCCCGAGGATTACGACCACTGGGCCGAACTGGGCAATCCCGGCTGGTCCTGGCACGATGTGCTGCCCTATTTCCGCAGATCCGAGGATTTCGCCCGCGGCGAAGACGCCTGGCACGGCACGGGCGGGCCGCTCGCGGTCACCGACCCGGTCTATCGGCCGCCCCTGGCCGATGCCTTCATCCGGGCGGCGGCGCAGGCGGGGATCCCGGAAAATCCCGATTGCAACGGTGCCGAACAGGCCGGAGCCGGCTATTTCCAGCTCACGGTGCGACGCGGCCGGCGCTGCAGCGCGGCGGTCGCCTTCCTGCGTCCGGCCAGGGGCCGCACCAATCTCCATATCGAGACCGAAGCGCTCGTCGAGCGCATCCTCTTCGACGGCCGCCGAGCGGTGGGGGTCGCCTGGCGCCGGCAGGGCGGACGGTACGAGGTGCGGGCCGGTGGGGAGGTGCTCCTCTGTGCCGGCGCCGTGCAGTCGCCGCAGCTCCTGATGCTGTCGGGGATCGGCGCGCCTTCGGTTCTGGGGGAGCTCGGCATTCCCGTGGTGCAGGCCCGCGAGGGAGTGGGGCGCAACTTGCAGGATCATTACCAGGCGCGCACGGTGTGGCGCTGTCCGGTGCCGGCGACCCTCAACGATGTCGCCAACAGCCCGTGGCGGCGGGCTGTCGCCGGCCTCCAGTGGCTGCTGCTGCGCCGCGGCCCGCTGACCGTCGGCGCCGGGCTGGCGACCCTGTTCTGGGACAGCAGCAGCCGCGGGGGGCGCCCCGACGTCCAGTTCCACTTCATCCCCTTCAGCGCCGACCGGCCGGGCGCTCCCCTTCATCCCTTTTCTGGCTTCACCGTTTCGGTCTGTCAGTTGCGCCCGGAAAGCCGCGGCGAGATCCTGCCGCGTGATGCCGACCCCGCCAGCCCGCCCCGCATCCGCCCGCATTATCTCGAAGCCGAACGGGACCGGCGGACGATGGTCGCCGGCTTCCGTCTGATCCGCGAGGTGATGGCCCAGAGCGCCATGGACCCTTTCCGCGAGGCCGAGGTCCTCCCCGGTGCCGACTGCCGCGGCGAGGAGGAGATCCTGGATTTCGTCCGCAGCACGGGGGGCACCCTGTTCCACCCCACTTCCACCTGCATGATGGGACCGGCCGCCGAGCCGCTGGCGGTGGTCGATGCCCGGCTTCGCGTGCACGGCATCGCCGGGCTGCGGGTGGTCGATGCCTCGATCATGCCGCGGCTGGTGTCCGGCAATACCAACGCGCCGGTGATCATGATCGCCGAGAAGGCCGCCGAGATGATCCGGGAGGATCGCAGATGACCGACCGGGGAGCGCTGATCGTCACCGGGGGCAGCCGCGGCATCGGTCGCGCCACCGCCATCCTCGCCGCGGCTCGTGGCTGGCCGGTGGTTCTCGCCTACCGGAAGAGAGGCGACGCCGCCGCCGAGGTGGTCGGGGCGATCGCGGGGCAGGGCGGGCACGCCCTGGCCGTCGCCGCCGATATCGCCGATGAGGGCCAGGTCGCGTCCCTGTTCGATGCGGCGGTGCGGCATTTCGGTGGCATCCGGGGGGCTGGTCGCCAATGCCGGGCGCGCCGACCGTTGGCCGGTCGCCGGGATCGATACGGCCCGCTTCCTCGCCCTCGTCGAGGCGAACCTCGTCGGCACCGTTCTCACCTGCCGGGAAGCGGTGCGCCGCATGTCGAGCGCACATGGCGGCCGGGGCGGTGCCATCGTCGCCGTCTCCTCCTATGCGGCGCTGACCGGCGGGCGCCCGGGCGCCAGCCACTACGCGGCGACCAAGGGGGCCGTCGATTCCTTCATCAAGGGATTGGCACGGGAGGTCGCGGCCGAGGGCATCCGCGCCAATGTCGTGCGGCCCGGGATGATCGAAACCGATATGACGGCGGGCGTGCATCGCGACCCCGAGCGACGGGCCGCGGTCGAGGCCACCATTCCGATGGGCCGCCTCGGTCGTCCCGAAGAGGTGGCATACGCCATCCTGTGGCTGCTTTCCGAGGAGGCGTCGTTCGTTTCCGGCGCCATTCTGGACGTCGCCGGTGGTGGCATCGTGATCGGCGCGTGAGGAGCGCGGCCCGTTGCGGGAATGCGAAGACCTTTGCGGTGGCGCAACGGCGGCCTCGGAAGAAGAATGCCCGCCGGAGGCGGGCAGGAGTGGAAGCGTCGTTCGCAGGTTCGGGGTCAGGCGACCTCGAGAGGCTTCTTGCAGAAATACCAGTCGGTGCACTCGTAGCCGGCGGCGAGCCGCTCCTCGAGTTCCTCCATGGTCTTGGGCGGCGGCACGATCACCTTGTCCCCGGGCTTCCAGCCCTCCGGCGTCGACACACCATGGGTGTCGGTGGTCTGGAGGGCGGTGAGCAGACGCAGGACCTCGTCGATCGAGCGGCCGTTGGTCAGGGGATAGTAAATCATCGCTCGCAGGATGCCCTGCGGATCGATCACGAAGAGGGCCCGTACCGCGGAGGTGTCGCTGGCCCCCGGATGGATCATGCCATAGGTATTGGCCACCGCCATCGACAGATCGGCGATGATGGGGAAGGGGATGTCCACCCCCATCTTCTCCTTGATCGCCCGTTTCCAGGCGAGATGGGAGAAATTGCTGTCGATGGACAGGCCGAGAAGCTCGCAGTTGCGCTCCTTGAACTCGCCGTAGCGGGCGGCGAAGGCCAGAAACTCGGTGGTGCAGACCGGCGTGAAGTCGGCCGGATGGGAAAACAGAATGAGCCAGCTTCCGCGATAGTCGGAAAGCTTGCGCGGACCGTGGGTGGTCTGCGCCTCGAACTCGGGCGCCGGTTCGTTGAGCCTCGGCATGGACGGTGTCTGTTCCATGATCTCCTCCCTCGATGCGGGGCGGGACGCCTCAGAGCGCTACCCCCAGCGTGCGGTACAGCATGAACAGCGCGACGGCGGCGATCGCACCCGAAAACAGGTAGGTCAGGGCTTCGCGTCTGCGGGAAAGACGCCCGGCGACCATCGCGCCGAGCCAGCCACCTACCAGTCCGCCGCCTATGAACTTGAGTGCCAGCCACCAGTCGACAAGACCCGAGAGCGCATAATTGAGCGCCGTGGTGAGGCCGAAGGCCCCTACCGAGAACAGGGAGGTGGCGATGGCGTTGAGCATGTTCATCCCGGTCGCCAGGACCAGGCCGGGAACGATCAGAAATCCGCCGCCGATGCCGAAGAAGCCGGCCAGCAGGCCGGCCGCGAAGGCGATCCCGAACAGACGCGGCAGCCGGGGATGCGCGGGGGGCGACGATGGCGCGGTCGGTCGTCGCCGGAGCATCAGAACGGCCACCACGAGCATCAGCAGAGCGAAGAGGGCGAGCAGCCTCCGGCCGTCGATCGCCTTGCCGAGGCTGGAGCCGAGCAGCGTCCCGACGACCCCGGCGGCGGCGAAGGCGATACCCGGTTTCCAGCGCACATTGCCGGCGCGTCCGTGCGGCACCAGATTGGCGAAGGCGTTGATCGCCACCGCCAGGGCGCTGGTGCCGATGGCGAGGTGCGGGCTGCCCACTCCGACCAGGTGGACGAGGAGCGGGACGGCGAGAATCGAGCCGCCACCCCCGACCAGTGCCAGCGAAAAGCCCACGATCCCGCCCGAAAGGAGGGCGGGGACGTTCCCGGCGAATACGGGCAGCAGGCTTTCCACTTCGTGTTCCGTTCCCGAAAGACCTCGGCCGATCGAGGTATTGCGGAAGAGGGGTTTCAGAGCCGGTCGAACGGCACCTCGAGGCAGGACGTCCCGCTGTCCACGGGGCCGGAAGGCCTGCCGCCACGCATGCCGGCGTGCGCCGAAGGAAGGACCGGCCGCGGCGGACCCGCCGCTCGTCGGGCGCACCGCATGGCGACGGTTCGGGGATTTCCGATCCGACATTTTTCGAATATCACATATCACTAATATTCGGAAGCGCGAAAACGCATCGGCGGAGGTGGGGGGGCGGTGGCGGAGGGGATCGCTCAGGATCGGGCGTCCGGGTCCGCGGCGGCACCCAGGAGACTGCGGACCCGGTCCCGGTCGAGGCCGGCCTCGCCGATGACCACGAAGCGGCTGCGGGCGGGCTCGCCCGGCCGCCAGGGACGGTCGAAGTAGGTTTCCACCCGGTCGCCCACCGCCTGGAGCACGAGCCGCACCGGCCGATCGTCGAGGCGGGCGAAGCCCTTGACCCGATAGACCGGCAGTTCCCGGGCCAGCCGTCGCACGGCCGCGGCGAGGCCCTGCGGTGAGGTCACCCTGTCGAGCTCGACGACGAAGCTCGTGAAATCGTCGTGCTCGTGCGGCTCGCCGGCATCGTGATGGGAGGGACGGCTGTCGAGATCGGCTTCCGCCTCGGCCTGCAATCCGAGCAGGAGCGCCGGGTCGAGGGCGCCGTGACGGGCGCGCAGGAAGCGCACGCCCGGACGCAGATGGCGGCGCACCGCCGCTTCCGCCCGGGCGAGCCCGTCTCCGTCCACCTGGTCCGTCTTGTTGAGGACCACGAGATCGGCACAATTGATCTGCTCCTCGAACAGTTCTTCGAGCGGCGTTTCGTGATCTAGGGAAGGATCCTCGCGGCGGATCCGTTCCACCGCGCGAGGATCGGCCGCGAACAGGCCGGCCGCCACCGCCGCGGCGTCGATCACCGCGATCACGCCATCGACGGTGGCCCGTGTGCGGATCTCCGGCCAGCCGAAGGCCTTCACCAGGGGTTTCGGCAGGGCCAGGCCCGAGGTTTCGATGACGATGTGATCGGGCGGTGTGGCCCGGCCGAGAAGCCGACGCATGGTGGGCAGGAAATCGTCGGCGACGGTGCAGCAGATGCAGCCGTTGGCGAGTTCGACGATCGAATCCTCCTCGCAGCCCGGGATCCCGCAACCGGCCAGGATCTCGCGATCGACCCCGAGCTCGCCGAACTCGTTCACGACGAGAGCGATCCGTCGGCCGGCGGCATGTTCCAGCAGGTGACGGACGAGGCTCGTCTTGCCGGCGCCGAGGAAACCGGTGACGACGGTGACGGGAACTCTGCCCTGCATGCGCTTCTCCGTGACGGCTGCGAGGGGTTCAGTGAACGGGACGCGGCCGTCGCAGCCTCGCCAGCCTCTGGCGCGGCCATCGCGCGGTCTCCCGCAGCAGCAGGAAAAGCTCGGCCGCCGCCGGCGACCGCCGTGGCAGGGTGGCATAGGCATGGACCAGCACGCGGGCGGCGTCGGCCGCATCGACCCCGGGCGCCAGACGCAGCAGCCAGCAGAGGAGCAGATCGCGGGCATCGAGGCGGGATCGATCGGCAGTCAGCCCGTCGCGGATCAAGGCGCCCGGATCGCAGCGGGCGAGGTCGAGCGGAACGGAATCGCGGTGGACGAGCATCGATGGTCTCCCTTCGGGGGCACCCCGCCCCGAGAAGCCGGTGGAACGCAGGCGATGGCAGGTCTCCTGGCTCGCGGGTCCCGGCCTCGACCGCCTTCCCGGTTGCCCAGTGGCGTTTTCGGTCTCGGCTCGCCGCCTACAGTTGCGGGGGCAGCGCCGGCTTTGGCCGCGAACGACCGCACCGGCTTCCCTCTTGCTCCCCTGACGGGGAACCATCGCCGGATCACCGTAGGCCGTCCGCTCGCGTCTTGCAATCGCCGGACGTCACGGTCCCGGCGGAACGGGAGCGGTGATGGCAGCGCCAACCGGGTCGGTGTTAACCATTCGGCAACCGCTCCGCTCTATCTCTCTTTCTCGACCGCGATCAGCGGCGTCAGCCTCGGACCTGCGGCCCATGCGTCCACTCACCGTTCTCATCGTCGACGACGCCCGGAGCGAGCGTGTCCTGCTGCGTCACGCGCTGACCGATCTGCATCGTCGGCTGACCATTCTCGAGGCCGCGGATCATGCGGAAGCTCTCGCCCTGTTCCAGAAACGGGCGGTGGACATCGTCCTGCTCGACATCCGCATGCCCGGGATCGGCGGGCTCGAGATTCTCGAGGATCTGCTCGCTCTCGATCCCGGGGCCTTCGTCGTCATGGTCTCGCATTTCAGCACCCGCGAGCATGTGGTACGGGCGCTGCGCCGGGGCGCCGCCGGGTTCGTCGTCAAACCCTTCAGCTACAGCAAACTCGCGGAGATCTTCGACCGTTACGAGAGCGAGCGCCTGGAGCCGGTCGGGCCGCCGACCCCGTCAGGCTGAGAGCCGGGCGGATCGTCGCCTCGCGCACCAGGCGATCGACCAGCCATCCCTGATAGCGGCGGATCCCCAGTGATGCTCCCAGTTCCAGCGCCTGGCGATGATCGCAGTTGGTCAGGATCAGTCGCTCCCGCGGCAGCCCTTCCAATACCCGGGTAAAGCCGGATGCGGCCATTGCCGCCGCGTTCTCGGCGGACCAGACGAGCTTGTAGAAATCGGCCTCGAACATTTCGGGGCGGAGTGCCGCCAACCCCGGCCCCGGAAGCAGCCGGTCGACCGCCAGCCGGTATCCCGAGCGCTGTAGCGCAGCGATGCGGCCGCTGCCCGCTTCGAGGTCTCGCAGCCAGTCGAGCCAGTGGAGTTCGATCACGATCCGGTCACGCCGGAAGGCGGCCAGAGCCCGGTCGAAGCGGGAGAATTCCGGCGTCTCCAGGCTGGCGAGCGAGAGATTGATGCCCACCGTCTGCCGGGTGAAGGGGCGCGAGAGCAGGAGCTCGATCAGCAGCAGGCGGTCGAGATGGGCGAGTAGGGCCGGAAACAGCGGCCCTTCCGGGGTCAGCGCGAGATCGGGAAAGAAGCTTCTGCCGAGCTCGGTGATGCTGGTGGAGATCTCGACATAGTCGGTCTCCAGCCGGGCTCCGAGACGGCAGACCCGCTGGCGACGCAGGAAGCGGCCGAGCTCGGCGCCGTCCAGCAGCCGTTCCGCCCGGTCGAGGGCGGCGGCGGTGAGGGGGCCGCGGGGCGGGCGCTCCTCCGTGGGGCGACCGGCCGCCGGCGGGGCGAGGGCGGTGGGGCGCTCCCGCAGCCGCGGAGGGCGGGCCGTCGGCACGGGGGCGCGATCGGCGAGATGCTGCAGGGCCAGGCGCAGGCGTTCGTACTCGCCGGGAAGGACGAAGGTCTCCACCGAGCCCTGCCAGGAAGCCCCTTCGGCCGCTTCCGGCTCCTCCGCTTCGATGTCGAGGATCACCGCCAGGAGCGGCACGAGTTCCTCCGCCGGCCGGTAGGTCCAGAGGAGATAGCTGTCGCCCGGCAGGGGATGGAAGGCTCCCTCCAGCTTCACCGCCAGCTCTTCGAGACTGTTGCGCAGGTAATGGAAGAAGGCCGGATGACGGGGTATCGCAACGAGACGGGCGAGCGAGACCAGCACGACCGTGGCGGGGCGGCCGCTGCGATAGAGGCGACGGAGATCGGCGAGGCCGGTCTCGATGCTCATCGGCACTCCGGATCCGGGTTCCGCCGGAGAATCGGCCAACGAGGTTAACATCGGGTTTACGGGCGGTCGGGGGCGGGCCTTGATCGGTGGCTCCGGGCGGGCCACAAAGGCGGGGCCGGTCGGGTCGATCGGCGCTGTCGCAGGATCCGCGGGTTGGGGGAGGAATGGCCCGTTCGAGCACTGCGGTCGGTCGCCTTTCCGGGGAGCGCCGCGACCTCCGGGTGATCGCGCTCGTCAGCGTCGGCCATTTCTTCTCCCATTTCTACATTCTGGTTCTGCCGCCGCTGTTCCCGGTGTTGGCCCGGGACCTGTCGGTGGGTTACGGCAAACTCGGCCTGGCGCTGGCGGTGCTCAACATCACCACCGCCGTGTTCCAGGCCCCGATCGGCTTCCTCGTCGATCGCTACGGGCCGACCACCATCCTGATCGCCGGCCAGGCCTTGTTCGCCGCCGCCATCGGTGCCATCGGCCTGGTCGAGGGGTATGCGGCGGTGCTGATGCTGATGGCCCTCGCCGGGCTGGGCAACGCCGTCTATCATCCCGCCGACTATGCCATTCTCGCCTCGCGGGTGAGCGATTCGCGCATGGGCCGGGCGTTTTCGGTTCACACCTTCGGCGGCTATCTCGGTTTCGCCGCGGCGCCCGCGGTGATCGTCGGCCTCGCCGCCTGGCTGGGCTGGCGTCCGGCCCTGCTGCTGGCCGGGGGCGCGGGGCTGCTGCTGGCGGCGATCATGCTCGTCATGCGGGAACTGATCACCGTCGAGCAGCGGCAGCCGCGCCCCCACCGCCGCTCGGTGGGGCGGGATCTCCGCCTGCTCGCCAGCGCTCCGATGCTGCTGGCGCTCCTGTTCTTCACCCTGCTGGCCGCCACCCAGGGCGGCTTCAACGCTTTCACGGTGGTGTTCCTCGAGCAGGTCTACGGCCTCTCCCTGGTGGCCGCGAACATGCCGCTCACCGTGTTCCTGGTCACCAGCACGCTGGGCGTGCTGATCGGCGGCTGGGTGGCGGACCGCACCCGGCGCCATGCGCTGGTGGCCGGCCTCTGCTTCCTCGCCATCACCCTGGCGGCGGTGCTGATCGCCGAGACACGCCTGCCGTTTCCCCTCGTTCTGCTGCTGTTCGCGGCCGCCGGGATCCCCGCCGGTCTGGTGGCCCCGGCCCGCGACATGCTGCTCAAGGCGGTCACCCCGCCGGGCGCCACCGGCAAGGTGTTCGGTTTCGTCACCACCGGCTACAACATCGGCGGCTTCCTGGCTCCTCCGGCCTTCGGGATGCTCGTCGACCGCGGCGCGCCGGAACTCGTCTTCTGGCTGATCGCGGGGCTGAGCTCGGCGACGCTCCTGGCGGTCGCGGCCACCGCCCGACAGCGGGCTTCCCGGGGCTGAGGCGGCACCCGGTCGGTCCGGGCGCCTTCGCGCGGCGGAAGCCTATTCGGCGGCCTCCCGGGCCTGGTCCAGGACCGTCTTCTGCAGCCGGTCGGGCACTTCCTGGAGGTGGTCGAACTCCCAGTCGAAGAAGCCCGTGCCCTGGCTCAGGGAGCGCAGGTTGACGATCAGATCGTGCATCTCCCCCTGCGGAATATGGGCCTTGATCTCGTCCCAGCCGGGCCAGCCGGGCTTGCTGTCGTAGCCCAGGATCTGCCCGCGCTTCTGATTGACGAGCTGCAGGGTCTTCGAGGTGTAGTCGCTGGGCACCGAGATGGTCACCGCGAGGATCGGCTCGAGGAGCACCGGACCGCATTTCGGCAGCCCCTCCTTGAGCGCCAGACCGACCGCGAGCTTGAAGGAGAGCTCGTTGCTGTCGACGGTGTGGAACTGGCCGTCGAACAGCGTCACCCCGACATCGACCACCGGAAAGCCGAGCGGCCCCTTGCGCAGATATTCCCTGGCGCCGGTCTCCACCGCCGGGATGAACTGGCGCGGCACCGCGCCGCCGACGATCTTGTTCTCGAAATCGAAGCCCTCGCCGCGGGCGAGGGGACGGATCTCGATCTTGACATCGGCGAATTGGCCGTGGCCGCCGGTCTGCTTCTTGTGGCGGCCGTGGGCCTGGGTACCGCGACGGATGGTCTCCCGGTAGGGGGTGCGCGGTGGCTTCACATCGATGCCGATGTGATACTTGTTCTTGAGACGGTCGAGGGCGACCCGGAGATGGAGCTCGCCCTGTCCCCAGAGAAGGGTCTGCTGGAGCTCGGCATCCTGTTCGAGCTTGAGGGCGGGATCCTCGTCGATGAGTTTGGCCAGGGCCGCCGACAGCTTGACCTCGTCGCTGCGGTTGGCCGCGCTGATGGCGAAGGCGAACATGGGCTTGGCCGGTTCGACGGTGGGCAGGGCCACCTCGCCCGGCGTATCCCCCTCGAACAGGATGCCGCCGGTATGGGCGTCCTCCATCCGCGCGAGGGCCACGATGTCACCGGCCTCGGCGGTCTCGAGAGGCTGGGTCTGGCCGCCGAAGAGCCGGTAGAGACCGCCGACCCGCATTTCCGAAAGGGTCATCCCGTCCCGGATCCGGCCGCGCCAGATGCGCACCAGGGAAAGCTTGCCGGCATGGGGCTGATAATAGGTCTTGAGAACCTGGGCGAGGGCGGGGCCGTCCATCTCGATCCCCAGCGCTTCCGCATGCACGGTCGGATCGGGTGCTTCCCTGGCCAGGGCCTGGAGCAGGCGCCGGACGCCCTTGTCCTGTTCGGCGACACCCATGAACACCGGCACCACCCGGTCGGCGCCCAGGGTCTTGCGCAACTCGCGGATGATCTCCTCTTCGCTGGGCTCGACGTCCTCCAGGAGCTTCTCCATGAGGTCGTCGTCGAAATCGGCGAGGGTCTCCAGCATCTCGGTCCGCGCCGCGTTCTCCCGCTCCCTGTATTCCTCGGGCAGGGGAATGCGGTCGGAAGGGGCCCCGTCGCGATAGGCGAACGCCTCTTCGCTGACCAGATCGATGTAGCCGACCAGATCCTGGCCGCGGCCGATGGCGTACTGATGCGGGACGATCGGCCGCGAGCTCAGCTTGCGCAGGGCATCGAGGAGATCCCGGTAACGGACTTCGGAGCGGTCCATCTTGTTGATGAAGACGAGGTGCGGGATCTCGTGCTCCTCGAGGAACTGGAAAATGGGCGCCAGGGCGATCATCCGCTCCAGCGCCGGTTCGACGACGACGATCGCGACGTCGCAGCCGATCGCCGCACAGCGCATCTCGTGGATGAACTCGACGGAGCCGGGGCAATCGAGGAGATTGTAGCGCACCCCCTCGTACTCGAGGCTGGCGGCCGAGACCTCCGTGCTCATCTGCCGCGTCCGCGCCTCGGCACTGCTGTCGCCGACCATGTTGCCTTCGCCGATCCGCCCCTTGCGACCGATGGCCCCGGTGACGAACAGCATGCTCTCGAGAAGCGTCGTCTTGCCGGACCCGTTCGGTCCGACGAGTGCGACATTACGGATGGATTCGGCCCCCATGTCACCTCCCGAAGGTTGCGAGGACACGCCGCGGCCACGGTCCACGGCGGTGCCCGCGGCGGGCGGCTGGTCCCGCGCCTGCTTGGGGTCTAATTTGACCGATGCGCGGCGCATGGCAACCGCTAATGCGCGGGCCTTCCGGTGCCGACGGCGACGAATCCACCGTTGCACTCGTCCACGGTTTCGGGAAAAGTGAGGTTTGATCCGGGTCGGGAGGTGAGGGCGACCGGACAGGGAGAGAACCTCCCCGGGGAGGAGGCGATGAACTGCGCGGACCTCGAACGCTATCTGGAAGCACATCTCGACGGCCAGCTCGCACGCGGTCGCCTGCGCGCCCTCAAGCAGCATCTCCTCGTCTGTAGCGACTGTCGCCTGCGCGTACACCGCTTGCAGACCTTCGAAAGGCAGCTCCAGAGCCGTTTTCGATCCATGCAGGAAAGCCTGCCGCTGTGGGCGGGTCTGGAGGTGGATCTGGTCGGCGAGACCGAACCGCGGACACCGCTGGCGCTGCCACCGCCGCCGCTGCCCTCCGCGGCGCCGGCGCGGGCGGCCAGCGAAACGCGGATCGCGACCGACGGGGGGGGCGAGGGCGCGGAAAGGCGCTCCCTGCGCCCCCTGCTCGCCCGCTATCTGGCCCGCTTCGTGGGTCTGGCCATGCTGGCGGCGGCGGCGGCCACGGTCTTCGAGATCGCGGCGGGCCTGTTCGGGGCCGCACCGGGAGGGGCTCGGGGCGACCTGTCCACCGGTTTCGACCCGCTCCCGGAAGGTGGCTTCGGCGCCATCGAGACCGCCGATCCCGGTCGCCTCGTCGAGTGGCTGCGGGCCAGCTTCGGACGCGCCTATCCGGTACCGCCGCCCCCCCGGGGCTTCGAGCTGCGCGGGGCGCGGGTGACCAGTCTCGGGGGACGGCCGGTGCCGGCGGTGATCTACGGCCTCGCCGGCAGGGAGGTGGTGGTGTTCGTGGCCGACCGCGGGGAGGGCGCCTCGCTGGTCCAGGCCTTGGGGTCCGACGCCTACATTTGGTGGGAGGACGACTTCGTCTTCGGCGCCGTCGGAACGGTGGCCGCCAGCGACCTGCGGCGGTTCCGCGAGGTGACCGGCACGACCCTGTGACGGCCGCCGCGCCGTCAGTCAGAGCCGGCGTGCCCGTTCGCGCAGAACGAACTTCTGCACCTTGCCGGTCGAGGTCTTGGGAAGCTCGCCGAAGACGATGGTCCGTGGCAGCTTGTAGCCGGCCAGTTCGCCGCGCAGGAAGGCGAGCAGTTCCTCGGCGGTGAGGGTCGAGCCCTCGCGCAGGGTGACGAAGGCGCAGGGGGTTTCGCCCCATTTCTCGTCCGGCTTCGCCACCACCGCCGCCTCCAGGACCTCGGGATGACGATAGATCGCGGCCTCCACCTCGATGCTGGAAATGTTCTCGCCGCCGGAGATGATGATGTCCTTGGAGCGGTCCTTGATTTCCAGATAGCCGTCGGGGTGCATCACCGCGAGATCGCCGGTGTGGAACCAGCCACCGTCGAAGGCCGCTTCGGTGGCCTCCGGATTGTCGAGATAGCCCTTCATCACGATATGGCCGCGCATCATGATTTCGCCCATGCTGACGCCGTCCCGGGGGGCCGGCCGCATGGTCTCCGGATCCATCACCTCGAGCCCCTCGAGCACCGGATAGCGGACCCCCTGGCGGGCCAGCAGGCGCGCGCGTTCGGCCGCGGGGAGAGCCTCCCACTCGGGCTGACGGGCGCAGACCGTGGCCGGCCCGTAGACCTCGGTCAGCCCGTAGACATGGGTGACCTCGATGCCGAGGGCCGCCATCCGTTCGAGCACCGCCGCCGGGGGTGCGGAGGCGGCGGTCATCATGCGGACCCGCTGGTCGAACGACCGACGGGCGGCTTCGGGGGCGTTGACGAGCATCCCCATGACGATGGGGGCCCCGCAGAGATGGGTCACCCGCTGTTCGGCGATCGCCCGGAAGATCGCCGCCGCCTCCACCCGGCGCAGACAGACGTGGGTGCCGGCCTGGAGGGTGACGGTCCAGGGAAAGCACCAGCCGTTGCAATGGAACATGGGCAGGGTCCAGAGATAGACGGGAAAATGGCCCATCTGCCAGACCAGCGCATTGCCCATGGCATTCAGGTAGGCGCCGCGGTGATGGTAGACCACGCCCTTCGGATTGCCGGTGGTGCCGGAGGTGTAGTTGAGGGAGATCGCCTGCCATTCGTCGGCCGGAAAGCAGGGCGGTGTCTCGGGATCCCCTTCCTCCAGCAGCTCTTCGTAGGTGAGGGGGCCGAGGCGGATGTGGGGGCCGGCGAACTCGGGATCGAGGATGTCCACCACCAGCGGCCGCCGGTCGAGGATGTCCAGGGCCTTGCCCACCACGGGTGCGAATTCGCTGTCGGTGATCAGCAGCTTCGCGCGGCTGTGCTCGAGAATGAAGGCGATGGTCCGGGGATCGAGGCGGATGTTGAGGGCGTTCAGGACCGCCCCGGCCATCGGCACGCCGAAATGCACCTCCAGCATCGGCGGGATGTTGGGGGCCATGACGGCGACCGTGTCCCCGGGCTGGATGCCGCGGGCTTCGAGAGCGGAGGCGAGGCGGCGGACGCGGGCCCGCAACTCGGCGTAGGAGAGCCGCGCTCCGCCGTGCACCACCGCCGGAAGCTGCGGATGGACGTCGGCGGTTCGTTCGAGAAAGGTGAGGGGGGTGAGGGGCGCGAAGTTGGCCGGGTTCCTGTCGAGCCGCCGCTGATAGGGACAGGATTCCGGATGGGCGCGGATTCGCGGCGCGGTGGTCATCGACGAACCTCCCCTCCTGTTCCGATCGAGCACCGACCCGGCCGATGCCTCATCGGCCGGGCGCATCCGTCGTAACGGGACGGGAGACGAGATGCGCCGAGCGTCGCGCGAGGTCAAGCGGGAGCCGGTGCGCAGTCCTGCATCGCGTCGCCGGCGGAGGTCGCCGGATCCGTCTTGGCCAGGGCACGTTCGTCGACAACGCGGTTGCGGCCCTGCTGCTTGGCCAGATAGAGGGCCTGGTCGGCGCGTTCGAAGAATTCCGAGAGCGGCTCGCCGGGACGATACTCGGCGACGCCCATGGACAGGGTGACGACCCCGAGATCCTTGCCGCTGCCGCGCGCCCTCAGCCGATGGGAAGCCACGTCGGCGCGGATGGATTCGGCGCGTTCGACGGCGGTGTCGAGATCGGTGGAGGGAAGCAAGAGGACGAACTCCTCGCCGCCGTAGCGGGCCGCGATGTCCCGTTCGCGCACCGAATTGCGCAATCTGGAAGCCATCAGTTTGAGCACCACGTCGCCCGTCCGGTGGCCGAAGGTATCGTTGAAGCGCTTGAAGTGGTCGATATCGACCACGACCAGCGACAGCGGCGTGCCCTTTTCCACCGCCTCGGCGGCGAGACGCCGCAGCGCCGCCTCGAAGGTCTTGCGGTTGGCGAGCCCGGTCAGGGGATCGGTCTCCGCCTCCCGGCGCACCCGCTCGAGACTCGCCCGCAGAATCGCCACCTGGTTGCTGCTGGCCCGCAGCTCCTTGCCGAGCTCGCGGGCGTTCTTCGCCATGCGGCGGGTTTCGTTCCGCAGTGCCAGCGCGATCTTGGCGAGGGTCTCGCTCCGCCCGTCCTTGCCGATGATGGTGCCCAGGGCATCGATCCGGTCGGAGGCGGCTTCACTTTCCTCCCGCTGCGCCGTGAGCTGTTTCACCAGGCTCGAAAGGAGGTCCTCGACCCGGCTGCTGGCCTCGTGGACCACCCGGGCGGCGTCGTCACGCACGAAGAAGCGCTGGTAGAGTTCCTGACACCGTTCGGCGTCGAATCCGTCGTTGTTGTCCTCGAGCAGTCTGATGAGACGGCTGAGGGCGGGGTTCTCTCCGGCGAAATGCGTGAACCAGACGAGATAATTCTCCGGCGTCGGCTCGATGCCGTGAGCCTGCATCGCCGCCATCGCCCGCTGTCCGACGGAGAAGAGATTGCCTGCTTCGCTGTCCTGCGCCATCTGGGACGGGCCCTCGTGATCCGCTTCGTCGCCCGTTTTGACAGGCAAATGCCAACAATCGGTTAAAAACCGATGGAAAACGTGAAATAGGGATGGGGGCGGAGAGATTCGCGCTTCACGCGAGGCTTGCCGCCATCCGCCACATATGCCATGCCCGGGATGTTCGCGTCCCTGAAGGGATTGCCGAGGAAAGCGCGATGGCCGATCGCTCCCAACCTTCCGAAGCCCTCGTTCCCGTCCTGCTCGCCGGCGGTTCCGGTACACGACTGTGGCCGGTGAGTCGGACGGTGGTGCCCAAACATCTGGCGCCGCTGCTCGGGAGCGTCTCGCTGCTGCAACGGACCGCGAGGCGACTGCTCGCCCAGGCGCCACCGGAGCGGGTGATCACCATCGGCGCCGCGTCCCAGGAACTGCTGCTGCGCCGGCAGCTCCTCGAGGTCGCGGACGAACTGGGCGAGAATCTGCTGCTGGAGCCGCAGCCCCGCAACACGGCGGCGGCGATCGCGGTCGCCGCGCACCGGGCAACCGCCCGCTTCGGCCCCGACAGCATCCTCCTCGTCTGCCCTTCCGATCATCTCCTCGCCCGGCCGGGCGTGCTCGAGGAGGCGGTCGCGGCCAGTCTCGAGGCGGCGGCCGCGGGCCGTATCGTCACCTTCGGCATCACGCCCGACCGTCCCGAAACCGGGTTCGGCTACATCGCCCTCGGCCCGGCCATCGAGCGCTGGCCGGGGCTGCACGAGGTGCGGCGCTTCGTGGAAAAGCCCGAACGGTCCCGCGCCGAGGCGATGCTGGCGAGCGGGGATCATCTCTGGAACGCCGGGATCTTCCTGATGCGTGCCGATACCGTTCTCGCCGAGCTCGCCCGTCACGAGCCGGAGATCGCCGCCGCCAGCCGGCTGGCCTTCGAAGCGATGGAAGAGGGAACGGCGCTGCGACTCCCGGAGGATCTCTACGGCCGGATCCCGGCGGCGCCGATCGACAAGGCGGTGATGGAACGCAGCGACCGTATCGCCGTCACCCCCTGCGATCCGGGCTGGTCCGATGTCGGTTCCTGGCACGCTCTCTGGGAGCTCGCGGAACGCGACGAGGCGGGCAACGCCCGCCGGGGCGATGTGGTTCTCGAAGAGACGGTGGACAGTCTGGTGGAGGCGCATCATCGGCTGGTGGTGCTCGCCGGAGTCCGTGATCTCGCGGTGATCGAGACGGCGGACGCGGTACTTGTGGCCGGGCGGGAGGCGAGCGACGCGATCAAGCAGGCGGTGGCCCGTCTGGGACGGAAAGGGCGGCCGGAAGTCGTTCGTCATCTCGCCGAGACGCGGAGCTGGGGCGAGGAAATCCGGGTCGCCGAGGGCGCCGGCTATCGGGTCGTCGAACGCCGGCTCGCCCCGGGGGCCCGCATCCGTCTCGGGGCGGGAGCGGCGGCGTTGCGATTCGTCGTCGCCGGCGAAGGCGAACTCGCCCCGGACGGGAAGCGGGTGGGGCCGGGTGACGTCCTGGTCGCCTCCGAGGACGGCCCACGGGAACTCCGCAACCGCGCCGAGACGGCTCTGGTGTTCCTCGAGATCGCGACCGCGGCCGTGACGGAGCGCGCGGCGCGGCGCTAGGCGGTGGTCATGCGCGGGATTCCCCGGGGAGAGGCGGGGCCGGGATCCGGATGCCGGAGGCGCCAGATCGAAGGCGCTTCGCCCCGACCGTCCGGCTGGTAGACGAGGTGCGGGCGGGCACGCTCCTGCCAGCCACGCAGCTCCGAGCCGCGCGGGACCGCGAAGGCATCGAAACCCGAGCGGACCATGAACGGATACTGATCGACCAGAACCTGCCCCACCGCCCGGATTTCGCCGGTGAAACCGTACCGCTCCCGGAGCAGCCGCGCGGTACTGAAGGGGCGACCGTCGGTGAAGACCGGAAACGCCAGCGCCACCAGCGCCAGCCGCGGCAGCCAGGGGCGGAGCTTCTCCACCGGCTCGGCGGGCGCGAGGGAGACGCCGAGCCAGCCGTCGCGATCGGCGAGGGCCGGGGCTTCCGACCCGAGCAGGCGGGCCAGGGAGACGACGACCATCCCTTCGCCCGGCAGCGGTTCCCCGTCGGCCAGGAACAGCCAGGGATCGTCGACGAAGCGGCCGTTCTTAAACAGGGGCATAGAGTGCATCCTTGAAGGGCTGGAAGCCGACCCGACGGAGATAGTCGAGGAAGGTTTCCCGCGGATCCCGTCGGTTGGTCAGATAGGTGGTGATCACCCGCTCGACCGCATCGACGATCTCCTCGGCGGCGAAGCCGGGACCGAGCACGCGGCCGATCGCGGCCTCGTCGCCGCCGCTGCCGCCGAGCGTGATCTGGTAGGACTCGCGCCCCCGCTTTTCGAGACCGAGGATGCCGATATGAGCCACATGGTGGTGACCGCAGGCGTTGATGCAGCCGGACATCTTGAGCTTCAGGGGACCGATCTCGTACTGCCGGTCGAGATCGGCGAAACGACGGCCGATCGCCTGCGCCACGGGGATGGAGCGGGCGGTCGCGAGGGCGCAGAAATCGAGACCGGGGCAGGCGACGATGTCGGAAAGATGGCCGAGATTGGGGGTCGCGAGCCCTGCCGTGTCGAGGGTTTCCCAGACGGTGTGGAGATCGGCCCGGGCGACATGGGGGAGGACCAGGTTCTGTTCGGCGGTCACCCGGATTTCGCCGTGGGAACAGCGTTCGGCGAGGGTCGCGACCAGGCGCATCTGGGCCGCCGTCATGTTGCCGGGGACGCCGCCCGGCGGCTTGAGGCTGATCTCGACGATGGCGTGATCGGGCCGCCTGTGGGCGGCGGTGTTGACCGACAGCCAGCGGCGGAACGCGGCGTCGTCGGCCGCGGCATGCTTCGCGCACGGATCCGTCCCGGGCGAACGGTCGGCGTAGTCCGGTGGGGCGAAGAACGGACGGATCCGGGCGATTTCGGCGACCGTCAGACGTGCCAGCTCGGGCCGGCGGCCGGCTGTGTATTCGGCTTCGACCTGGCGCCGGAACTCCTCCGTGCCGAGCTCGTGGACCAGGATCTTGATGCGTGCCTTGTATTTGTTGTCGCGTCGCCCGTAGCGGTTGTAGACGCGCAGGATGGCGGTCAGATAGGAGAGCAGCTCCTCGCCCGGGATCCATTCGCGGATCGTCTTCGCCAGGATCGGCGTCCGTCCGAGACCGCCGCCCACCATCACCTCGAAGCCCGTGCGCCCTTCGTCGTCGTGACGCAGACGCAGGCCGATATCGTGGATCCGGACCGCCGCCCGGTCTCGTCGCCCGCCGCTCACCGCGACCTTGAACTTCCGCGGCAGGAACGTGAATTCCTGGTGGTCGCTCGACCACTGGCGGAGGAGTTCGCACCAGGGACGGGGATCCTCGATCTCGTCGGCGGCCACCCCGGCCCAGGGATCGCAGGTGATGTTGCGGATGCAGTTCCCGGAGGTCTGGATGGCGTGCATCTCGACTTCCGCGAGCTGTTCCAGAATGTCCGGGATGTCCACCAGCCGCGGCCAGTTGAACTGGATGTTCTGGCGGGTGGTGAAATGTCCGTAGCCGCGATCGTAGCGCTCGGCGATGTCGGCGAGTCGGCGGAGCTGGACCGCGGAAAGGGTGCCGTAGGGAATCGCCACCCGCAGCATGTAGGCGTGAAGCTGCAGATAGACGCCGTTCATCAGCCGCCAAGGGCGGAATTCCTCTTCACCGAGCTCGCCGCGCAGACGTCGCTGGACCTGGTCGCGAAACCGCGCGATGCGCTCGCGGACGAACTCGGCATCCCGATCGTCATACCGGTACACGTACGGCCTCCCCGCCCCCGGCGTAGCCGGTTTCGGTACCCGGGCCCGGCCCGAAAATGCGCCATCGCTCGCGGAGCGCGACCGGCACCGGCCGACCACGGTCGTCGACCACGGCGACGGGGTAGGGGGCGACCACCTCGCAGGTGACCACGCTCTGGCGGGCCAGCGCCTCGAGCGCCCGCCGCTCCTGTTCGTCGCTGGCGACCGTCGCGTCCGCGATTTCCGTCGTCCAGCCGCCGGCGCCGAGGAACACGACACGCCCGTCGCGCAGCCGGTTGGCGGTGATGATGGTCCCGGTCCGTCGATCCGTTTCCATCCCGCTGTCCTTCATCACTGGTTCCTCGCAGATCCGATAATGTGAAACGCCATATCTCACATTTTTTGTCAAGGGAAATGATGCAATCCACTTCTTCCATGATGTGTTATGGACGCGGGAAGGTCCGGGACCGGGGCGCCGGGCGGGGTCCCGGCGTGAGGACAGCGAAGATGGCGCGGGCGACGGCGCCGGGATTCCGGGCCGGAGTGGGGCGCCAGGAAGCGGTGCGAATTGCGGGGCGCGCGGCCGGGCGGAGCCGTGGGCCGCGGATCGGGGAGCGTCGGTGGGAGGCGGGTTGGGACGTCCCGGGCCCCGGCCGTCAGGGGCGGCCCGTTTCGGCCCTTCCCGCGCGTCGCGGTTCCTCCGCCGTGAAAACGCGATAAGGCACGTTATGAAAAATCAATGCTGGAGGATCTGGCTGAGGAACAGTTTGGTCCGATCGGACTTCGGGTTCGTGAAGAACACCGACGGCGGCGCCACCTCGACGATCTCGCCTTCGTCCATGAAGACGACGAAATCGGCCACCGATTTGGCGAAGCCCATCTCGTGGGTGACCACCACCATGGTCATGCCCTCGTTGGCGAGCTCGATCATCACGTCGAGCACTTCCTTGACCATCTCCGGGTCGAGAGCCGAGGTCGGTTCGTCGAACAGCATGATCTTGGGCTTCATGCACAGCGCCCGGGCGATCGCCACCCGCTGCTGCTGCCCGCCGGAAAGCTGGCCCGGATATTTGTGGGCCTGCTCGGGAATCTTGACCCGCTCGAGCAGCGACATGGCGAGCTCCTCGGCCTCCTTGCGCGGCACCCGCCGCACCCACATCGGTGCGAGGATCAGGTTTTCGATCACCGTCAGATGCGGGAACAGGTTGAACGACTGGAAGACCATCCCGACCTCGCGGCGGATCGCTTCCACGTTCTTCACGTCCGAGGTGAGCTCGATGCCGTCGACGACGATCTCGCCCCGCTGATGTTCCTCGAGCCGGTTGATGCAGCGGATCATGGTCGATTTCCCGGAACCCGACGGGCCGCAGACCACCACCTTCTGACTCTTGCCGACCTCGAGGTTGATCCCCTTGAGGACGTGGAACTCCCCGAACCACTTGTGGACGTCGCGCATGATGATGATCGGTTCGGCGCTGCCGCCTGTCATCGCCCCTGTTCCCGCATGCTGTGTTCCGGAAGGCCCTTCATCGCCGCTCCCCCGCGCTCAGGCGCCGCTCGACGTGCTGGCTGTAACGGGACATGGCGAAACAGAAGATCCAGAAGCCGAAGGCCGCGAAGATGTAGCTCTCCGCCGCCAGACCCAGCCATTGGGGATCGGTGACGATGAGTTTGGCCATGCCCAGGAGATCGAAGAGGCCGATGATGGTCACCAGGGAGGTGTCCTTGAAGAGACCGATGAAGGTGTTGACGATCCCCGGAATGACCATCCGCAGGGCCTGCGGCAGGATGACGAGGCCGGTCATCTGCCAGTAGCCGAGGCCGAGCGCCATCGCCGCCTCGTACTGGCCCTTGGGGATCGCCTGCAGCCCGCCCCGTATCACTTCGGCCATGTAGGCGGCGGAAAACAGCGCCACTCCCACCAGCGCCCGCATCAGCTTGTCGAAATTGACCCCCGCCGGCAGGAACAGGGGCAGCATCACCGAGGCCATGAACAGGATGGTCACCAGCGGTACGCCGCGCACCAGCTCGATGAAGGCGACGCAGAGGGAGCGGATCACCGGCATCTCCGAGCGCCGTCCCAGAGCCAGCAGGATGCCCAGCGGCAGGGAGGCGGTGATCCCCACCCCGGCGATCACCAAGGTCAGGAACAGCCCACCCCAGCGCGACGTCTCGACCACCGGCAGCCCCATCCAGCCGCCGTAGAACAGCGCGTAGCCGACGATCGGATAAATCACCACCAGACCCACCGCGTAGGTCAGCCGATGGCGGAACCGCTCCAGGAACAGCGGCACCATCGCCAGGGCGGCGATCACCAGGGCGAGGTTGACCCGCCAGCGCTGATCCTCGGGATAGAGGCCGTAAACGTACTGGCCGAGGCGCACCTTCACCAGGGTCCAGCAGGCGCCGCCGAAACTGCAGGCCGCCTTGCTGTCGCCGGCGATGGTCGCATCCAGCACCGCCCAGCGGAAGAACGGCACCAGGACGAGATAGAGGAGATAGCCGACGAGGATCGTGAGGAGGCTGTTGTACCAGGTGGAGAAGAGATTGTGCTTGAGCCAGGCGAGCACCGTGACGCGCTCGGTGATCGGGGGCTGGACCCGGGCGGCGGCGGTCTGCTGTCGGACGGCCATGGCTCAGCGCTCCACCAGCGCCATGCGCGCGTTGTACCAGTTCATGAAGGCCGAAATCGTCAGGCTGAGGGACAGATAGACCGCCATGGTGATGGCGATCACCTCCACCGCCTGGCCGGTCTGGTTGTTGATGGTCCCGGCGACGTTGAAGAAATCGGGATAGGCGATCGCCACCCCGAGGGAGGAGTTCTTGGTGAGGTTGAGATACTGGCTGGTCTGCGGCGGGATGATCACCCTGAGCGCCTGGGGGATGATGATCAGGCGCAGGGTCTGGCCGCGCGACAGGCCCAGCGCCTGGGCCGCTTCCCACTGCCCCTTGGGAATCGCGAGGATCCCGGCGCGCACGATCTCGGCGATGAAGGCCCCGGTGTAGATGGAAAGGCCGGCCACCATGGCCATGAATTCCGGCAGCATGACGAGCCCGCCGGAGATGCGGAACTTGCCGAGCTTCGGATATTCGAAGGAGATCGGCATCCCGGCCAGCAGGTAGCCGAGCGCCGGTACCGCCAGGAGGATGGCCAGCGCGGTCCAGAACACCGGAAAGGGCTGGCCGGTGGCCTCGAAGCGCCGCCGCGCCCAGCGGCCGAGGACGATCACCGCGATCACCGCCAGCCCCACCGCGGCGAGGAAGATGGCGGTCCCTTCGCCGAACACCGGCTTGGGCAGGAACAGCCCGCGGATGTTCAGGAAGGCTCCCTCGCCGAGGGCGATGCTCTCGCGCGGCGCCGGCAGCCCCGCCAGGACCACGAAGTACCAGACGATGAGCTGCAGCAGCAGGGGGATGTTGCGGACGATCTCCACATAGGCGTCGGCCACCTTGGCCACCAGCCAGTTGGAGGACAGCCGGGCCACCCCCATCAGGAAGCCGATCACCGTCGCCAGCACGATCCCCACCACCGCGACGTAGAAGGTGTTGATGAGGCCGACGACGAAGGCCCGGCCGTAGGAGAAGGTGCGGTCGTAGTCGATCAGCGTCTGGCTGATGTCGAAGCCGGCCACCTGCCGGAGGAAGTCGAAGCCGGAGGCGACCCCGAGCCGTTCGCGGTTGGCGATGGTGTTGTTGACCAGATAGGCGACGCCGGCGATGACCAGCAGCAGCACCACGGTCTGCGCGAAGATCGCGCGCACCCGCGGATCGTTCCAGAAGACGGTCCGGCGGCCTCCGCCGGGTCGGGGCGCGGCAGCAGCCATCACTCGATCTCCCGCCCAACAGCGCGGTAGCGACGACGGTCGAAGGAAACGGTCGTCCCGGGGATACGGGAACCGGGCCGGAGCCGGTGGCCCGGCCCGGTTCCGGCGTCGTTCGGCTCAGCGGAACGGCATCGCGTACTGCAGCCCGCCCCGGGTCCAGAGATCGTTGAGACCCCGCTTGATCTTCAGCGGCGTGTTCTCGCCCAGATTGCGCTCGAAGCTCTCGCCGTAGTTGCCGATCTGCTTGATGATCTGATAGGCCCAGTCGGCCGGCAGTCCGAGCGCCTTGCCGAACTCGCCCTCGACGCCGAGCAGCCGGCGCACCGTCGGATTGGTGCTGTTGGCCTTGAGCTCGTCGACGTTCTCGCTGGTCACCCCGTATTCCTCGGCCTCGATCATGGCGTAGAGGCTCCAGCGCACCACATCGCCCCACTCGTTGTCGCCGTGGCGGACGACGGGACCCAGCGGCTCCTTGGAGATCACTTCCGGCAGGACCACGAAATCGTCGGGATTCTCGAACTTGGTGCGGCTCGAGTAGAGACCCGACTGGTCGGTGGTGAAGACGTCGCAGCGTCCCGCCTGGAAGGCGCCGATGAGCTCGTCGTTGGTCTCGAACACCACCGGCTCGTAGGACATGTTGTTGGCGCGGAAGAAGTCGGCGAGATTGAGCTCGGTGGTGGTGCCGGTCTGGACGCAGACCGAGGCCCCGTCCAGCTCGAGGGCGCTTTTGACCCCGAGGCTCTTGGGCACCATGAAGCCCTGGCCGTCGTAGTAGTTGACGCCGACGAAATCGAGACCGAGCGCGGTGTCCCGGGTCAGCGTCCAGGTCGTGTTGCGCGACAGCATGTCGATCTCGCCCGACTGCAGCGCCGTGAAGCGCTCCTTGGCGGTGAGCGGCGTGTACTTGACCTTGCTCGCGTCACCGAAGACGGCGGCGGCCACCGCCTTGCAGAGATCGATGTCGAGCCCAGACCATTCGCCCTTGTCGTCGACGCTGGCGAAGCCCGGCAGACCGCTGCCGTTGACGCCGCACTGCACGAAGCCCTTTTCCCTGACCGCATCGAAGGTCGGCCCGGCGAGGGCCTGGCCGCCGGCGGCGAGTGCCATGACCGAAGCGGCCGCGAATACCGTGGAAAGGCGCATGCGTCCTCCTTGTCCCTCGTCTTTTGAACATACCACGCCCGCGCCTGGACGGCCTACGAGCCTCCCCCGAGACGTGGCCGTGGACCGCAACATGGCACGCTCGGTCGCATCTGCCAACAGGAGACCGGCCGCGACGGTGGCGAGGCTGGCCAGCACCACCGCGGAATGCTAAGGGCGGCGCGCTCCGTCAACGCCCGACCGGGACCGTGCCCATGCAGGATTCCACCTTGGTTACCACCCTCGGCCGCGATCCCGCGGATCAGCGAGGGTTCGTCAACCCGCCGGTCTACCGCGGCTCGACCATCCTCTTCCCCACGGTCGCCGCGATGGAACGGGCGCGGGCCGCCCGCGAGATCACTTACGGCCGTGTCGGCACCCCCACGAGCCACGCCCTCGAGACGGCCATCGCCAACCTCGAGGGCGGATATCGCTGCCTTCTCATCGCTTCCGGCAAGGCCGCCTGCAACCTCACCCTCGCCGCTCTGCTGCGCAGCGGCGACCATCTGCTGATGGTCGATTCGGTCTACGGCCCGACCCGCCAGTTCTGCGACCGCACGCTGGCCCGCTTCGGCATCGAGACCAGCTACTACGACCCCCGGATCGGCGGCGACATCACCGCCCTGTTCCGTCCCGAGACCCGCCTCCTGTTCCTCGAATCGCCGGGCTCGCTGACCTTCGAGGTCCAGGACGTGCCGGCGCTGGCCGCCGCCGCCCGCGAGCGCGGCATCCTCACCGCCATCGATGCCACCTGGGGCACGCCGCTCTTTTTCAAGCCGCTGACACTGGGGGTCGACATCGCGATCCAGGCGGTGACCAAGTACATCGGCGGCCATTCCGATCTGCTGATGGGCGCGATCACCGCCACCGAGGCGGTGTTCCCCCGCCTCCGGGCCGGGATCGAGGAGTTCGGCGCCCCACCCTCGCCCGAGGACTGCTGGCTGGCGCTCCGGGGACTCCGGACCCTGGCTGCCCGCCTCGCTCGGCACCAGGAATCCGCCCTCCTCGTCGCCCGCTGGCTGGAACGGCGGCCGGAGGTCTCGCGGGTGCTGTTCCCGGCCCTCGAAAGCCATCCCGACCACGGCCTGTGGAAGAGGGATTTCACCGGTGCCTGCGGCCTCTTCGGGGTGGTCCTCGACGGCTTTCCCGAGACCGCCGCCCGGGCGATGGCCGATGCCCTCGAACTGTTCGGCATCGGCGCCTCCTGGGGCGGCTTCGAGAGCCTCGTCCTGGTGCCGGATCCGGCGCCGGTTCGCACCGCGGTGCCTTGGAAGGCGGAAGGGGCCATGCTGCGTCTCCACATCGGCCTCGAGGATCCCGACGATCTGATCCGCGATCTGGAGGCCGGATTCGCCCGCCTGCGGGCGGCGGGCTGAGGCACGGGAGCCCGGCGGGCCGTCCCCGCTCCCCTGCCCGGCTCTCCGTCACGGGTTTTCGCCCCTTCCCCGCGGGTGCTTCCGGATGGTGGAGAAGGCGCGGTTCGCACGACGGCCGCGGCTGGACTCCCGGCCTCGGCGGGATGACCCGGAAAGGTCGAGAAAGGCCGAGGGCGGCGGTGCGCAACCGACTTCGGGCCGAGCGCACGGCCGGCCGGCTGTTCGCGATGGCCCGGTCGCCGGCTCGGGCCTCACGGGCGCGCGGGGTGGTTTGCGGTGCGGTCGGGTATGTCCCGGGTTCGTTCCTGCCGTGCCGAGGGTGCGTCCGTGCCCCCGTACCGCTCTCGGATCCGGGGCGGGTGGTTCCGGTTCGATCTCGGGCTCCGGGGGGCGGGGCCGGGCCGGCGCTGCGGTGGTCGCCGCCGTTCCTGCCGCCGAGGGCGGTGTCGGGTTCGTTCCCGTCGCCGCGGGGGGGCCTGTTCGCCTCGCCCGCCGGTGAGGGCGGGGTGGTGTCGGGTTCGTTCCTGCCCTCTTCCGGTGGGGCCGGAGCGGGCTCCTTGTTGCTCCGCGCCTCGAGGATGGTGGCGAGGGCACGCAGGCGGGCGGGATCGCGGGCGGTGCGGCGGGCGGTCTTCTCGAGGCGGGCGTTGCGCAGTTCCCGCAGCCGCTCTTCGGCTTCCCGGATGTCGCGGGCGATGCGGGCCCGGTAGCGGCAGAGGGTGGCGAGGCTCGGCAATCCGCCTCCCGCCTCGCCTTCGATCAGGGTCTCGAGGGTGCGGGCTTCGAGGAGATCGAGGCGGGAGAGGCGCCACAGCGCATCGAGGAGGTGCCGGGCCCAATGTTCCTCGAGCGCCCCCTGCGGGCGAAGGCGGGCCGAAAGATCGGCACGCAGCGCCGCATGGGCGGCCCGCTCCTCCTCCCGGACCAGGACGACGGTCCTGGCGGTGAGCCCGTGGCGGGTCGCGTTCCTCGCGCTCCGGGCCTTGCCCGCGGCCGTCTTCGGCCCCCGGGAGCGGGCCCCGTTCCTGCGCGAGGTTTCGATCTGCAGAGCGGTACGGGCGGCGGACATGGAGGATCTCCGATCGGGAAGAAGCTCGCCCGCCCTATAGCATGGAAAGGCACAAAATCCTAGCTTCCTCCGGCCCACGGTTCCGCCCCGCCGGCAGCGCCCCGCGCCGCGCCCCGGAAGGCTCGCAGGATCGCGCCCCGCCCCCGTTGCGAAGCCCGTCCTTCTTCTCGGCCGGAACGTGGATTCTCCCCCGCCCCGCGGCGCCCTTCCCCGGCCGGGTTTCACCGCTCTTCGACCCTTGCCCGCCCATTCTCCCGGATGGTGGAGAAGGCGCCGGCGTGAAGAGAATGGCCGCGGGCGGAGTCCCGGCCCCGACAGGTTGGCACGGAAAGGTGAAGGAAAGGTGAAGGGGAGCCGGGAGCGAGCGGGGAGCCGGTGGCTCTCCCCCACTCCGCCGCTCCTTTACCCTTCGGCAACCCTGCCGCAGCTATTCTCGCGGATGCTGGCGAAGCTGGCGCGGCGGCCGTGATGGCCGTGGGCAGAGTCCAACAGGTCGCAGGATACGGAGGAAGGGTGAAGGCGTGAGAAGATCGCGCAACAGACGGTGCCGTGCTTCCGTACCGGGGATTCATCACTTCGTAACCCCTTCCCGTCTATTCTCCCGGATGATGGAGAAGGCGCCGGCACAGGGGAGGATGGCGGCGGCGGAGTCCCACGGATCGCAGGATACGGCGAAAGGGTGAAGGAAGGGTGAAGAAGAGCCGGGAGCGCGCGGGCAGCCGGTGGGCGGGCCAGCGAACGACGGCCGAAGAGCATTCGCTGACGGCCGCCGTTCAGTCTCTGTCTATTCCGGTGCATTCTCCCGAACGGTGGAACGGGTGGCCCCCCCCGGGATAACGGCCGCAGGCAAAGTCCAAACCTTGGCACCGTGACGGTGAACGGTGAAGGAAGGTCGTGCGCAAAGCCGAATCGTGGGTGTGCGTTTCTCTCATATTCGACAGCGCCCCCAACGGCTGGTTCTCAGCCCACGGACCTACGTGCTGCTGGTCGGGAAGGCGTTTTGTCCGTACGTACGACAGCAGATCGGGCGCTGCGGGCTTTCTTTCGATAGCGCTGTCTGTACCGACGTCGGGTCGGGAGGCGGCGAGGTGAGCGAGAGAACACATCAGATTTGCGAAATGTCTGAAGAAATGAAAAACTAGCAATGAATCCACCTCTATTAACATCAAAGTCAGGTGTGGATTTTAAGCCATCAATACCGTGTGCGAACGTGGGATGATCCGACTAACGGAAGAGATCATCAGCGCCTCCGGAAAGGGTTTTTTCCTACACCCGCTCTCTCAAGGAATTCAACGGGATCCATGTTTCATCGCCAGGGCGCTTCACGGTCCAATAGATCCAGCCATTGAGCCTCGTTGGCGTGCCGGCCGCTGTCCGCGCGGCGCCGCTTGCAGCTCCCGAAGGCGACGTGAAGCTCTCTCCGTCGATTGCCCAGAGACCATCGTCGATTGTGCCTTCGTACATTCTTCCGCTGTATTCCATGCGGAAGTGTGTGCCGTGCGGCAGCGTCACGCCTTTCCCGTGCCACGACCTCCGCTGGCCATTCCTAGCTTTCGACCTCGTCTCGGGCTCGGTTCCCAAGCCGAGCAGCCGACGCAAGATGTCGTTCGGGGTCTCATCAAAGTCGGTGCGCGCGTCCTCGATACGGCGATGCACATCGACGTCGATCTCGATCGTTCGATAGCGCGGCATGTCCGGTCCTCCGCAGTGGCGTGCCGACCGCTTCATAGCACAGATCACCCGGAGTGCCAAGGGGTAAGAGAGATAAGAGAAGGATACAGAGTAATTCGAGTAGGCTCTGCGGGGCGGGAGCTGGACGCACGCGCGGCGATCCAATGGGTGCTAGGAGCACACGATTGCCTGCTGGGGGGCTTGTGGTGACCCTGAGTTCAAGCGGGTAGGGCTGACCCCTTGGGGATCAGCAGTGGCCCCCTGCCATTCGCGACAGCGCCCGACTCTCCGGGTTGGGCCGATTACGTATCGGGTGTGGTTCCCTTCCGCGGCGGCTCATTCCTGTCGCAGCTCCTCTTATGCTTTACAGTTGCCCATTTTCTCGGAATGCTCGTACGCTACTACCCGTCGTCTTGGATGGGCATGCTCTACGCTGGGGTTGACGACGCAGCGATTCCCTTGCTGCGGGAGGCGGTTGCCCATGTGGAAGAGGATTTTCCGAAGTTCGTCGTGGACGCACTGACGGAGCGTCGCAACTTTT